>Ga0182024_10000768_pt1 | contig 84056 bp, 81 predicted proteins | sample P32metaG_FD_120480 | JGI IMG/M metagenome (GOLD analysis project Ga0182024, IMG submission 120480) | Permafrost microbial communities from Stordalen Mire, Sweden - P3-2 metaG (Illumina Assembly) | ecosystem: Environmental > Terrestrial > Soil > Wetlands > Permafrost | place: Sweden: Stordalen... | reverse complement strand
GACACCGACAGGGTCTGGCCCATGATCCCCACCACCATCACGTCGCCGATGGTCTTGGGCGACACCGCCAGGGTGGTGAGAGCCGTTCCGTGGGCCGAGACGAGACTGCCCACCGCGGTGATCACACCTGATGGTGGGGTGTAGGTGAATTGGTCATTCGGATTGGTCGGCGACGTGCCGACGGAGTTCGTCACGCTTACGTCCACCGTTCCCACCGCATCGGCGGGTGAGGTGGCAGTCATCGAGGTGGCCGAACCAAGCGTGAAGCTGGCGGCGGTCGAACCGAACCGAACGGCGGTCACGCTCGAGAGGTTGGTCCCGGCGATGGTCACCGAGGTGCCTCCGGCCGTCGGCCCCGAGGCAGGATTCACGCCGGTCACGGTGGGGGACCCCGGGGCGACGGCGGCGGTCGTGAAGGCCGCCACCACAGCAGCCCAGGAGGCAGAGCCGGCATCGGTCCATTGCGGGTTGGTCGCCACGGCTGGGACGCTGGACTGCCATTCGGCCTCGTAGGCCGGGGTGGTCGAGATCGAGTACGTGGACCATATCGGGCCCGGGTGGATCGTCAGGGTCGATCCCGGAGCCGCCATGGCAGCGACCAGGAAATCTCCCGCCTTCGGCGTGAGCGAGGCGGCGGTGGGGTCTGAACTGCTACCCGAGGCCGTGGAGGTGGTATCGATGCCACCGATCCCGGACACCTCGGAAACCATCATCTGCCCGTCGGTACTGGCTCCGAGCGTGGCGGTGACGGACGTGGATCCCGATGTCCCGCCCGAGGCGAACCCGGCCCAGATCTCGGCCGTGCCGCCCCCGGATGTGCCGTAACCCGTGACCTGCTTCCACGTGACGCCCCCGCCGCTCACGGTGGATGCCTCGAAGCCGGCGCCGCTTCTGGCCGCATCGCTCAGGAGGGTGGCCACGAGGGCATCACCCGCGGTCACGCCCTGGGGAAGGGTCACCGACCACGACGCCGAAGACTCGGCCGCCGAGGCCTCTTGGACGACGTTGGGCGGACCGCCGACTGGCCCCGCCGCGAGGATCACCATGGACATCTCCCACGCCGCCGAGGACGGTGTCCAAGTGAAGGCCGCCGAAGGAACGCCACCGCTGCCCGTCTGCCACCAGGTGGACGCCGGTAAGGACCCGCCCGCCGAACCGGCGGAGGACCACCCCGACGGGGTCGAGGTCACCGTCGACGGTGAATAGATCGACAGGGCGGCGAGCACGACGGTGCCCGACGGCGCCGAGACGCCGGACGTGAGGGATCCGCTCGTGGCTCCTCCGCCCCCGCCGGCATTGGTGCCGTACTCGAGCACGAGAGACGACGGGAGCCCCGAATATTCGCTGAGGACCACGCTCCCGGTGGTCCCGTCGGGATTGCCCGGGGCGGTGACGGTGAACGTCGCCGCGCTGACGCCGGAACATCCCGACAGCGCGAACCACACGTGGTAGGCGGCCACGTGCCCCGAGGGCGAGTGTTCATAGAGACGTGTCCAGCCGTGCGGGGAGATGGCCACAGCCCCGGCGTCGCCCACTTGCTGGGCGATCGTCACAAACGCCACCAACGTGTCTCCGGCACTACAGGCTTTCGAAAGCGTGGCGGTGATGGCCACCGAGCTCCCGGTGGTGGCGTTGCTGCCGGAGTTTCCGGCCGACTGCACCAAGGCGGGTCCCGCAGCCGCGGCGGGGGGAGCCTCGACGAGTACCGCTGCGGCCAAGGTGGCCAGGGTTATGGCGCCCATGGCGATGGCGCGCGTCCTGCCCGTCACCGAACGTCCGGGCCTAGCCTTAATCACCACGCGGCCGTCTGCGCCGTCGGGCAGCGGCGACGCGGCCTTACAAGCCTGACTGGAAGACATCAACCAGGAACCCTTCAACGAGCTTCGGAGATGGTTCGGGCATGGATTCTCCGCCCGATACCAGGCTCAGGGACCCGCCTCAACACCCCGTCCACGCCCTGCCAACATCCCGGCAACTGCTTCCCAACGGAGCCTGTGAGGTGCCTGTGAGACGCGCGCGGGTGGGCCGCCGCCCGCTGTCTACTGGTGGGCGAACGCCACGATGTTTTTGACGTGGACGTTGATGCCCGGGAGCGACCCCACGAAGCCGGCGTCGCCAAAGGCGAACACCCCCCCGTCGGACCCCACCATCCAGTACCCCTTGCCGTCGGCCGTGGACACCACGCCCACGACGTTGCTCACGTGGACGTTGAGGCCGGGTAGCGACCCCACGAAGCCGGCGTCGCCGAAGGCGAACACCCCCCCGTCGTTGCCGACCATCCAGTACCCCTTGCCCGTGCTCGTGGGCACCGCGCCGACGATGTTCTTCACGTGGATGTTGATCCCGGGGAGCGACCCCACGAAGCCGGCGTCGCCGAAGGCGAACACCCCCCCGTCCGAGCCGATCATCCAGTAGCCCTTGCTGTCGGCGGTGGGGACGACCGCCACGATGTTTGTCACGTGCACGTGGATGCCGGGGAGCGACCCCACGAAGCCGGCGTCGCCGAAGGCGAACACCCCGCCGTCCGAGCCGATCATCCAGTAGCCCTTGCCGTCCTGGGTGGGCACCGCGCCCACGATGTCGTTGATGTGGACACCGAGGCCCGGGATCGACCCCACGAAGCCGGCGTCACCGAAGGCGAACACCCCGCCGTCGGAGCCGACCATCCAGTAACCCTTGCTGTCGGCGGTGGGAACCATGGCCACGATGTTCTTGACGTGGATGCCGAGGGCAGGCACCGAACCCTCGAAGGGTGCCCCCCCGAAGGAGAAGACCCCGCCGTCGTTGCCCACCATCCAGTAGCCCGACTTCTGGTAGGTGAACTGGTCGGCCGGACTGGTGGCGCTCGTGCCCCCTGACGCCGTCACGGTGACGTCCACCGCACCGATCGCTCCCGCCGGGGATGTGGCGGTGAGCGACGTCCCGGCACCGTTCACGACGACGCCGGGGGCCGGATTCGCCCCGAAGTCGACGGCCGTCGCCCCTCCGAGGTTCGTCCCCGACACGGTCACCGACGTGCCCCCGGACGGGGATCCCGTGCTTGGGCTCACCGAGGTGACCGTGGGCACGAGCCCGTAGGTGTACTGGTCGGCAACGCCTGTGCTGCTCATGGGTCCCGGGGCCCCCACCCCGGGGGGCGGCGCATTGGTGACGGTCACGTCGACGGTTCCCGTCGAGCCCGAGGGCGCCTCGGCCGTGAGCGAGGTCGGGGAGGTGACGGTCACGTTCGTGGCCAGGTTGGAGCCGAAGTGGACGGTGGGTGTGCCCACGAAGTTGGAGCCTGTCACGGTGACGGTGTTGCCGCCCGAGAGCGGGCCCGAGCTCGAGCTCACTCCCGAGACAACGGGGTCGCAGGTGATCGTGCCGTGGTCGCCCATGCCACCACCGACCTTCATGAAGGCAAAGTCGGCACTGCCGGCGTGGAGCGTGAGCTTGAGCACCCCGAAGTCACTGAAGTCGTCCGCGACCGCGCCCGTGGTCTCCTTGGGACCGAGACTATTACCGCCGGTGCCGGCGATGATCTCGTTGACGCCATTCGGGTCAGGGGTGCCCGAGGGGTTCTGAGGCGCCCAGCGCTCGTAGTCGTGGTCATGTCCGTTCACGATGGCGGTCACGTGGAATTGGTAGGCGTCGTTCCAGAACGCCTGGTAGTCGGTGGTGTCCCCACTGAAACCCTCGGAAAATTCGGGCTCGTGCCAGTGGATGAGCGTGCACTCTCCTTGGTGAGCCGCAAGGTCGTTGTGGAGCCAGGTCTCCTCGGGCGATCCCACGGCGCATCCCGCCTGGGTCCCGGAGGGCGTCACTCCGCCCCCCGGGCCGGGGAGCGCCGCGCACTCGGAGTCGAGTGAGATGATGTGCCAGGTCCCGCCGTTCACGGGGATGTCGAAGCTGTAGAAGTCGTTGGAGGGCTCGGTCACCCCGGCGGGAAGGTCGCCCAGGCCATCGAAATAGCTGTAGTAGTTCGAGGCATCCGACAGGTTCGTCCCGCGGTCGTTCTCGTTGGCGTCGCCGTACTCGTGGTCGCCCGGGGTCGGGTGGACGACCAGCCCGGGGACATAGTCCCCGCTGCTCGGGTTCTGGAGCTGGCCCCAACTGGCGCCATAACCATTGGTGAAGTCCGACAGAAGGGGTTGCTGGCCCTCGCTCTCGGACGGGGTGTACTGGTCGTCTCCCCCCGGGAGCAGGTAGTTGGGCGCGATGCCGGCAATGAGGTTGGCCGTAGCCTTTTCCTGGCATTGGTTGTTCTGACCGCTGCCGCCGTTGAAGTTCGGGTCCGTGGGCCCGCAGGAGATGTCCCCGGCGACGACGAGTACGGGGTCCGCGGCTGCCGCCGCCACCGGTGAGCGACCGCCTCCGATCGTGGGCACGACGACCAGTGCACTCGCACCCACCAAGGTCATCGCCGCTAGGATGCACAACCGCACAAAGAGAGAGCGTGTGCGCCGAGAGTGGTGTGACCGAGCATGGCGCGGCTTGGCGAAAACAGTCGAAAGATGCAACCAGCTGCCCTTCACGAAACCCCGCGTCGGTCGCGACCGACTTGGTCATGTACCCGGCATCGAGGCTCCACCGCTCAGGCAACCGCGCCTCACGCCGGCTCGACACCCGGCCGACCATCCCCGGACCCGGGCAGGCCCGGGGATGGCCAACCCAGAACTACTGACGGGCGAAGGCGACGATGTTGTTGACGTGGATCCCGAGGCCGGGGATTGACCCCACGAAGGTGGCGTCACCGAAGGCGAACACGCCGCCGTCGGAACCCACCATCCAGTAGCCCTTGCCGTCGAGGGTGGACACGACGCCCACGACGTTGCTGACGTGGACGTTGAGGCCCGGGAGCGACCCGACGAAGCCGGCATCACCGAACGCGAACACCCCGCCGTCGGACCCGACCATCCAGTAGCCCTTGCCCGTGCTCGTGGGGACAGCGCCGACGACGTTGCTGACGTGGACGTTGAGGCCCGGGAGCGACCCGACGAAGCCGGCGTCACCGAAGGCGAACACGCCGCCGTCTGACCCGACCATCCAGTAGCCCTTGCCGGTGCTCGTGGGCACCACGGCCACGATGTTCTTGACGTGGACGTTGAGGCCCGGGAGCGACCCGACGAAGCCGGCGTCACCGAAGGCGAACACGCCGCCGTCGGAACCCACCATCCAGTAGCCCTTGCCCGTGCTGGTCGGAACCACGCCCACGATGTTGTTCACATGGACGTTGAGGCCGGGAAGCGATCCCACGAAGCCGGCGTCACCGAAGGCGAACACGCCGCCGTCAGACCCGACCATCCAGTAGCCCTTCCCGGTGCTGGTGGGCACCATGCCCACCACGTTGGTGACATGGATGTTGAGAGCGGGCAACGAGCCTTCGAACGGCGCCCCGCCAAAGGAGAAGATCCCCCCGTCGTTGCCCACCATCCAGTAGCCCGAGTTCTGATAGGTGAAATGGTCGGCAGCACTGGTCGGGCTCGTGCCTCCCACCGTGGTCACGGTGACGTCCACCGTCCCGACCGCGCCTGCGGGCGAGTTCACCATGAGCGACGTCCCACTGCCGTTCACCGCCACTCCTGTGCCGGGCGTGGTCCCGAAGTCGACAGCGGTGGCCCCGGACAGGTTGGCGCCGGTCACCGTCACCGAGGTGCCGCCGGCGATCGGTCCGACCGTGGGAGTCACAGAGGCGACCGTCGGGCCAGACGAATAGGTGAACTGGTCCGAAGCGCTGGTGGCGGTGGTGCCCGCGGGGGTCACCACGGTGGTGTCGACGGTGCCGGCCGCCTCAGCCGGGGAGGGGACGGTGAGCGAGGTCCCTGCGCCATTCACGATGATGCCGGTGGTGACCGCAGTCCCGCCGAAGTTAACGGCAGTGGTCCCTGTGAGATTCGTCCCGTTCACGGTCACCGAGGTTCCTCCCCCCAGCGGCCCGGATGAGGGGCTCACCGATGTGACGGTAGGAGCGCCCCACTGGACGACTACGGGGTCGGAGTTCCCGCCTGAGGGACTCAGTGGACAGTTGGCGGGCGCAGTCACTGTGGGGGGGGAGGGGAACGCTGGCGCGGGGCTGCAGTGATCGATGTCGGTCACGAATCGAGCCTGCCCCGGCGAGGCCATGGTTACCGTCGCAGTGACGGGGCCGGTGGTAGCGCCAACGTGGTTCCAAATGGTCGGGGGGGTAGTCGACACGTCGAGGATTGAAATCGCGATAGCTGACCCGACGACGTCGCCAGTGTCGTTGGCAGTCAGGGTGACCGTGGCGTTCACGGGCACCTGGAGCAGATCGGCGGTGCCGGCACCGGCGGTGACGGTTGCTCCGGCGGGCGCCGTCTCTTGGGCAACCATCACGGCTGGCTGACAAGTTGCATTCTGAGCCGCCCCACACTTGTCATTGTCGAATTCGTACGTGTAGCGGTCTGACGCGCTCGCAGCACTGGCGCCGGCGCCATTGCCGTTGTTCACGAGGACGTCATAAGTGGAGCCGTAGGTAGAGCCGGACGGCGAGTTTGGGTTCGCGGGAGGCGTGGCTACCAGCGAGGTGCCGGCGGCGTTCACCGTCGCGGGCACGAACGCGCCTCCAAAGGAGACGGTGGTCGCCCCGGTCGTGCCGAGGTTCGTTCCCGTGATGGTCACCGGGCTGCCGCCGGCTTGGATACCGGAGACGGGGCTCACCCCAGTCACCGTGGCAGGGCCGGCCGCTGCAACGGCGGGCGTTGCGCTCAGGACGATCGGTGCGGCCACGAGGCCCACGCCGGCCGCGATCGCCACCACCAATGCACTCAGTCTGTGAGTTCGCCGAACTCGGTGGTGATGCGCGGACGTCGTGACTGGCGCGGGAACGTGGTTCACGGGATCTCCTAACCGGAGGGGGACGCACCCGGATCGGGCGTCAGAACGGAGCGGCTCGTTACGGGGCCGACCGTAGCATTCCCTCCGGGGGCGAATTCAACCCCTAACGGTTCGGTAATTCGGACTTTTTCGATGTTGACAGTGCGTTGTGGCGGACGCGGTGTCGGTGGTCGAGACGGCACGAGGTCGTCGGACCGCTACGAGGGATATCCTCGCCGCGATGTGCAGTGCTGCGCCGACGGATGTCGAGATCGAATGGCAGTTCGACGCGCTCGACCTGCGGCCGGCGGAGCGTTGGTTCGGAGCCTTGTCGCCAGAGCGTGCCGGCGACCGCGCCTTGACGCCGAGCGCGGTGCAAACGGCGCTGTCCGCATTGCATGCAACACCGCGAGCCGCCGAGCGCCTCGTCGACACCTATTTCGACACGTCCGATTGGAGGATCGGCCGATCTGGCCACGTCCTGCGTGTGCGTCACCGCGCGGGGCGCGCAGAAGTGACCTTGAAAGGACTGGCGCAATCCGAGGCCGGGCTCCGGCGACGGCTCGAGGTCACCGAACCGCTGCCCGTGGACGGCGTCGGTGCGCTCGGGACCCAGGGGCCGGTGGGTTGGCGGGTCCGCGCCCTGGCCGGCAAGCGACCTCTGCAGGCGATCCTCGAAGTGCGGACCCGGAGACGCCCGTTCGATCTGTCCATCTCGGCGCAGACCGTCGCTGAGGCTGCTCTCGACGAAACCACCATCGTCGTCGGCCACGACGCCCAACCGGTGCGCCTCCAGCGGGTGGAGGTCGAGGTCGAACCCGCATGGGTGGAGCGTTTCACCCCGCTGGTCGAGGTCCTGCGACGCGACTGCGGCCTCCAACCGGCGGCGCTGTCCAAATTCGAGGCCGGGCTGCTGGCCGCCGGGCTGCGCGTGCCACCCCCGCCCGAGCTGGGGACTGTGTCCTTCGACTCGAATCCCTCGGTCGGCGAGTTGGCGTTCGCCGTCCTGCGCCGACACTTCGCGGCGGTGCTGGCACACGAGACCGGCACCCGTCTCGGGGAGGACGTCGAGGAACTGCACGACATGCGGGTGGCCACCCGTCGGACGCGGGCCGCGCTCTCTCTTTTCGAGGAGGCCCTGCCCGTGCGATCCCGCCACGTGCGGATGGAGCTCGGGTGGCTGGCCGGCGCCCTCGGTGCGGTACGTGACCTCGATGTCCAGCTCGAGCGCGTCGAAGGGTGGATCCACGACGTCCCCGACGAAGAGGGGACGGCACTCGCCGACCTGGCCAAGTTGCTCGGCCGCCAGCGGGACGAAGCTCGACGTGCCCTGCTCACCTGCCTCGATTCGGCCCGCTACGAGCGCCTGGTGGCCGGCTTCATCACCATGCTCCGCCAGGGACCCTCGCGGCGGTCGGCCGCGGCCCGTGCTCCCGCCGCCGCGGTCGTCCCCGGCCTCGTCGAAGCCCGCCACCGCTCGGCCGCCAAGGCAGCGCGCCGCGCCCGGCGCAGCGGTGAGGGGGCGGACTTCCACCTCACACGCATCCGCCTCAAGCGCCTGCGCTACGCGCTCGAATTCGTGTCGGAGATCTATGACCGCCGGACGGCCAAGTACCTGCGCCACGTGGTGAAGCTCCAGGACGCCCTGGGGCTGATGCAGGATGCCCGGGTGGCCGCCACCCGGCTGCAGGAGCTGGCCACGTCCGAGGGCTCGACCCTCTCCACCACGACGGTGTTCGTGATGGGGAGCTTGACCGAGCGCTACCGCAACGAGTCGGAGCGACTGGCCCGAAAGGTCCCCGATCTCCTCCACGAGCTGGGCGGATCGGAATGGCGCAAGCTCACGGGCCTCATGGAACGGCGACGACTCGAGCTCGGCGCCCAGTACCGCTGGCCGGGACCTGTGTCGGCCTCGTCCCCGGTCACACCGGCGACCTCGGTCACGCCAGGGACCTCAGGTACACCGGGGACCTCAGGCACACCGGGGACCTCAGGAACAACGGGTGCCCCCGGCGTGTCGACCCCGTCGGTCGCATCATCGACGTCGCCTCCTCGAACCGGACTTTCGGGAGGATCGAACGAGACTCCGGCTCCCCCGTCAGTCGGGCCCCTGACCGAGCACCCCGCCGCCAGCCGTCCGGTTCCCGCCGGGGTGGCCCCCAGCGCCTGGTCGCCCGGTGCCTCGGCGCCATCACCTGCGCCCCCGGGCCGCCCGGCGTCGCCGGGCTCCGAAGACGGGCTCGACGAGCCGCAGTAGCCGAGCCGGGTTACCCCGGCTTTGGGAAATCCCGGGATACCGACGCCGTGGGCGGACGACGGGCGGCGACCGGGCACGGGGGAAAGCGCTTCCACCCTGAGGGGGGGAGGAAAGTGGGAGCGCTCCGTGGGTGCCCTTCCCGGTCGCCGCCCGGCGCCCGCCGCGACGTGTTCACCAGAGTCACCGTAGGGGGGTGCGATGAACAGAACGCGACGAATGTGGGCCCAACAGGCGAACTCTCGATGACCGCCGGGCAAAATCCTAAACCGCGCCGCGCTCATCGAGAATTTGCTTCCCGTTCACAACGTCGTGACGAGGCTGAAACGCCTGCCCCGTACCGTGACACCAACGGGCCCGTCCCGGCCCGGAGGCCACGTGACCCGGGAGACGGACATGCGTGCACTGATGCGAAAGCTCATCGAAAAGAGCCGGCGGTTGAGCGGGACCGGCGCCGAGCGCAACGCCCATATGGAGGTCGTCCGCGCCCATCAGACGGTCGCCGAGCTCGACCGCCAGCTCCAAAGGGTGTGCGAGACGCCTCCGCGCCGCGCCGCTTGAACCCGCACCCTCCCCCTCGAGTTGGGCGGCGCACAAGTCACGGGGGACGGCCGGTCAGATAAGCCGGCCGGTCAGGTAGGTCGGGGGGCCTCGGCACCGTCGAGGGCGGGTCGACGTCGGTGCCAGAACCCCAGGAACGCGGTCACGGCCACGGCCACGTAGAGCACCCACACCGCGATCTCGAGGGGAGTGGGCTTGCTCACGTACCCGAAGAAGCTGTGGATGATGTCTCCGAACGAGCTGTCCTCTGACAAGAGGCGGCCCGAGTCCCACAGCGGTCGGGTGAAGATCGGCAGCCAACCCAGGGACTGCAGGTTTTCGACGGCGTCGACGAGCAGCCCCGCCGCGAACACCATCAGCAGGGCCCCGAAGACTTTGAAGAACACCGCGATGTTGATCCGCTTGCCCAGGCGGTAGATGGCGAAGGCGCAGCCGAGCGCGAGGACGAGGCCGATGGCCCCGCCCAGCACCGCACCCTTGGTCGACGTCGAAAAGATGATGGCGAGGGTGAATACGACCGTTTCGAGGCCCTCTCGGCCCACAGCCTGGAACGCCAGGAGGAAGAGACCTCGTCGGGCGCCGGAGCTCATTGCCGCGTCGGTCTTCGACCGGAGCTCGGCGCTGATCGTCCGGGAGTGGTTGCGCATCCAGAACGTCATGTACGTGAGCACGACGGCGGCCAGGAGGTACGTGGCGGTTTCGAAGATGGTCTGGGCCCGCGTGCCGCTCCAGGAACGGATCGTGAAATAGACGGCCACGCCGCCCCCGCCCGCCAGCAACAACGCCGCCCCCACGCCGCTCAGCACGTCCACGAAGTGCTTGCGCTGGCCGATCCGGTCCAGATAGGCGAGCAGGATGGCGACGATCATGCTCGCCTCGATCCCCTCTCGGAGAAAGATCACGAGGGTGGCGACCATCGAGCCTCCCTGGCGCTGCCGGGCCTGTTCCCGTGTCGCGTCTGCGTGCCGGGGGACCCGCCATCGGCGTCCCTAGGCCCAAGACCTTATGTTAGGAAACCCTAATAAAAGGTGTCAACCTACCCTGATAAATCCCCGGGGGAGCACCGACCCGACCCGGTAGGCTTCAGCCGTGACCGACGGTTTCCACCCCCCCGTCGAGGAGTACCTCGAGACGATCCAGTCCCTCACCGAAGAGGGCACGACCGTGATCCAGGCGCGCATCGCGCAGCGCCTCGGTCGCTCGGCTCCGTCGGTGTCGGAGATGCTCGACCGCCTGACCACGGACGGCTATATCCACCGTTCGGGTCGGACCATCGCCCTGACCGAGCAGGGTCGTGTCGTGGCCGACAGCGTGATCCGCAAGCACCGGCTCGCCGAGCGGCTGCTCGTCGACGTCATAGGCCTGCCATGGCACAAGGCGCATCTCGAGGCGGGGCGGTGGGAGCACGTGATCTCCGACGAGGTCGAAGAGCGCCTGATCGAGCTCCTCGGCAATCCCACGACGTGTCCCCACGGGAACCCCATCCCGGGCGCACCCGGTGCCGGGGGCCACTCCGCCAGTCAGCGCAGCCTGGCCGAAGTCGGGCCGGGCGAGACCGTGCAGATCGAGCGCATCACCGAAGAGGTGGAGCTCGACATGGATTCGTTGGAGTACCTCGACGAGCACGGCCTCATCCCCGGCCGCTCGGCGCGCGTCCGGAGCCGGGCGCCCGACGGGACCCTCACCCTCGATGTCGAAGGGTCGACGGTCGCCCTCGGGCCGGCCATCTGCCAGCAGATGTTCGTCGCTTCTGTCTGAGGAGGGCGACCCCACCAGCGACGATAGGGTCGCAGCGTGGACGACCGCCGGTCATCGTCTTCACCGAGGGCGCGCAACCCCGCGGCCTGGCCCAACGAGCTCGTCGAGGTGTTCGAGCGATCGATCACCGCCGAGTACGCCACCCTGACCCGCGCCGGCCGGCCCGTCACTGTCCCGGCCACGCCGTACATCGGCGAGGACAGATTGACCCTCGACGTCTCGACGGGCCTCACCTACCCCGCCAAGGCCGAACGCGCTCGCCGCGATCCGCGCGTCTGTCTCCTTTTCGCCGACCCCGTGGGGTCGGGCCTATCTGACCCCCCTGCGGTGCTCGTCCAGGGCCTGGCCACGGTGCGCGACTCGGACCTCCAGGCGAACACCGACCGCTACGTGCAGCGCAGCATGGGCAAGCTTCCCGGGGCCACCAAGGGACAGCCGAGGTTCGTCCTCCGCCGGCTGGCGTGGTACTACGCGCGCATCTGGATCGAGGTGACCCCCCTGCATATGCAGTGGTGGTCGCGCCGGAACCTCGACGAACCGGCCCAGAGCTGGAACGCCCCCGAGGGCACGGCGGCGCCACTGTCGGACCCCGCCCCGAGCGGCCTGCAACCTCGTGCATGGCTCGCCCCTCCGGCGTCGTGGCGCGCCGCGGCGCGAGACGCCGGGCGCCTCGCCTCACACGATCTCACCGTCGTCGGAGGCAACGGCTTCCCGCTCTGCCTCCCGGTGCTCCACACCGAGCTCGCCGACGATGGCTTCGTGCTGACCCTCGGCCAGGGTGCCCCGGAGGTCCCGACGGGGCCGGCCTGTCTGACCGTGCACTCGCATCCCGAGACCTTCACCGGCCAGGAGAACAGGACGATCATCGGGGTCGTGGAGCGCGGGGGTGAGCCCGACGGGGCGGTCCGGTTCCGCGCCGAGCGCGCCCTGGCCGACTGGAGCCTGGCCGGAGGGCGCCCCCGCATAGCGCTGTCGTTCTTGGCCAAGGGCCGCCGGCTCGGCCCGCGTCTCGCCATCGAAGCGCAGCGCCGCTTTCAGGCGGTCCCGACGGTTCGACTGCCTCCCCGGCCCTGATCAACCTCGGACTTCGGGGTCAGGGAGCGGGCTCCATCTCCTGGGCCTCGTACCCACGCAGTCGCTCGAACAACCCCCGGAGCTCGGTGCGCTGGGCCCGGTCGTTGGCCAGGTTGACGAGCTCGAGCGGATCGGTGCCGTGGTCGTACCACTCGTGGTCCTGGTCGTCGAAGTCGGCATCGACGTCGAACAGCTTCTGGCCCGGGTCCCTCCCCCACAGGCCGCTCGAAGGCTTGCCCCCGCCCACCCCGTAGTAGCGGGCGTACTTGGTCCGGCCGTCGAAGAACCCGCGTAGCGCGTACCGCACCTGATTCAGGTGGCGCGTCTGCGCCGAGTCCTGGGCGAAGAGCACGTGATCTCGAACCGATGCCGCCGGGTCGGCGAGCACCGACGAGAAGTCGACCCCCTGGAGACCCGACCCTGCTCCCGCTCTGCCCGCGAGGGCATCGCGGTCCACGCCGGCCAGGGAGCAGATGGTGGCGGCCAGGTCGACGTGTGTGGCCAGGGCCTCGGTGGTCGAACCGGCCGTCGTCATACCCGGCACTCGCATGTAGAGCGGCACCCGCATGATCTCGTCGTACACGAAGGGTCCTTTGGAACGAAGCCCGTGCGACCCGCACATGTCGCCGTGGTCGGAGGTGAAGATCACGACGGTGTCATCCCACTCACCGGCGTCCTCGAGCGCGCTGAGCACCGTCCCCAAACTCTCGTCCGCGAGGCGCTGGAGCTCCACGTAGTAGTCGAGGTGACGTAGCCAGGCCTTGGTGTCACCGGGGTCGATGTACCCCCACAGCCCGTGCTGCTGGTCCCAACGCCACTGGCGATGGGCCTCGGGCTTGGTGTGAAGGTCGTCGTGGAAGTTGGCGGGGAGCTCGTCGACGACCTCGTCGTAGTCCTTGCGGTAGATCGGAAGCGAGTCGTCGTCCTTCCAGGCGGCGGCGTCGAGGACGCGTCGCACCGACGCGACGTCCTCGGGGTTCCGGTCCTCGTAGCCGGGCTGGTCGATGGGGAACCACATGACGTCGTGCGGGTTCACGAGCGCAACGGTCAAGAACCACGGTGCGGCGGCCACGCCGGGTCGCGACCCGGAGTTGGTACGGAGCCACTGCGCGGCGTTGGACGCGATGATGGGATCGAAGTGGACGCCGGTTCCCGCCCACCCCATGAAGTGCCGGTCGTTGCCGTCCCAGTCAGCGAACCCATAGGCCTCCATGTCGGGATGCTCGGACTGCGACAGGTGCCATTTCCCGATGTACGAAGACCGGTATCCGGCACCGCGCAGCAACGAGCCGAGTGTCGGCATGGAAGGGTCGAGCTCTTTGTGCTCGGGCATGATCACGTTGTCGATGACACCGTGGCCCGGGAGGTACCGGCCCGTGAGCAAACTCGCCCGGCTCGGCGAGCAGGGCGACGAGTGCGTGAAGTAGCGCGTGAACTCGATGCCCTCGGCCATGAGGCGCTCTCGCCACGGCAGCCGGACCGATGGCGGCAGCCACCCGCGCTGGCGCTCCTGGTCGGACACAACGAGAAGGATGTTGGGGCCGCGCCTCGCCCGTCCCCTGCCGTCAGTCGTCTGCGTCTCGGGCACCATCGCACCTTAGGCTGGGCCCGACCCCGATCGGCAAGGAGGTGGCGTGGGGCGCCCGACCCGACACCGCACCGGTCACGATGACAGGGATGCCCGCGCACCAGGGCACCACCACGTCGGCAACGACCACGACGCCCACGACGGAGTGAGCACGGCGGCCGACGCTCACACCCATCGCCGAGGTCTGGTCGGGCTGGCGATGTCGGTGGTGCTCCCGCACGATCACGGGGCGCACAGCGGTGAGCGCGTGCTCGAGTCGACCTCCGACGGCATCCGAGCCGTGGCTCTGTCCCTGGGGATCCTGGCCACCACCGCCGTGGAGCTGGTGGTGGCGGTGTTGAGCCACTCCGTGGCACTGCTGGCCGACACCATTCACAACTTCGCCGACGCGCTCACGGCGGTGCCGTTGGCACTGGCGTTCAAGATGGGGCGCCGACCTCCCACCCGGCGCTACACCTACGGCTTCGGCCGGGCCGAGGACCTCGCCGGTGTGGCCATCGTGGCGATCATCGCAGCCTCCACCGTGGTCGCCGCCTACGAAGCTGTCAGCCGCCTCATGCATCCCCGTCCGATCAGCGGTGCAGGGTGGGTGATGGCGGCCGGAGGCGTCGGGTTCATGGGCAACGAGCTCGTGGCCATATACCGGGTGCGCGTCGGGCGGCGGATCGGCTCGGCGGCGCTGGTGGCCGACGGCATGCATGCTCGCTCCGATGGCTTCACGTCACTGGCAGTCGTGGTGGGCGCGATCGCAGTCGTGGCGGGCGCGCCACGGGCCGACCCGGTGGTGGGCGTCGTGATCTCCGCCGCGGTCATCGTGGTCCTGCTGGGTGCCACGCGCACCATCTACCGCCGCTTGATGGACAGCGTAGACCCGGCGCTCGTCGACCAGGTCGAACGTGTCCTGAAGGACGTGCCCGGTGTCGATGGCGTCGACACCGTCCGTATCCGCTGGGTCGGCCACGAGCTGCGCGCCGAGATCCAGATATTGTCTGACCCTGCCCTGAGCCTCGTGGACGCGCACGCCATCGCCGAGGAGGCACATCACCGGCTCCTGCACGACGTGCCACGCCTGGCCGAGGCGGTGATCCACACCAGCCCGACCGAGGACCCCGGGCACGACGCGCTCAACTACCACGAAGCGGTCGAGCATCACTTCGCGGCAAAGCCTTCGCCCGACGACGGACGCGACCCTCACGCCACGCGCTCTGAATCACCGTGAACGAGGGTGGCTCCTCGCTACACTCGCTCCTCGATGAGTGCTGATCGATGAGTGCTGACGGGCCCGGGGCGACACCAGCCGAGGTGATCGTCGACGAGATCACCACGGTGACCCCCGAGGTCCTCGAAGCACTGCGCGCGCTGGTGCCGGAGTTGTCCGCGTCGGCGCCCCTTCTTACCAAGGAAGCGCTCGAGGAGATCGTGAACTCACCCGCCACCGTCCTGTTCGTGGCGCGTGACGCGGACGCCGGCACCATCCTCGGGTCGCTCACACTGGTGGTGTTCAGCGCCCCGACGGGCCCGAGGGCGTGGATCGAGGACGTGGTGGTCGCGACCGAGACCCGGGGCCGCGGTGTCGGTGCGGCCCTCGTGCACGAGGCGAACCGGCGCGCCGGCGCGGAGGGGTCGCGGACGGTCGACCTCACCTCCCGCCCGTCGCGCGAAGCGGCCAACCGGCTGTACGTGCGCCTCGGCTTCGTCCGGCGCGAGACCAACGTCTACCGCAAGACCCTCGAGTAGCGATAGTCCCCCCGGCGCAGCATCGGGCCGTCGGGCCGTCGGGCGAAAGCGGCACGGGCGTCGCTCGACGGGAAGAATGGCGCAATGAGGACCCCGAACATGTACGGACCCGACGCCACCTTCGCGGGGGTCCCGCCCGCGGATCTCGAGGAGCCCGAGAGCTATGCCGCCGCCGTTGCGGTCATCCTCGGCGCGCCCTTCGACGGGGGAACCTCGCACCGGCCGGGATGTCGTTTCGGCCCTCAGGCCATCCGGCTCACCGACTACCTTCCCCACGACGGGCAGCGGCCCCATCTGGCTCTGGGTGTGGACCCCCTGGTCGAGCTCGGTGTGGTCGACGCCGGTGACGTCGAGATGCTCCCGGGTGAGATCGTGGCGTCTCTCGATCGCCTCGAGCGCGCCGTGGAGCAGGTCTCGCGCTCGGGCTCGATCCCCGTCGTCCTCGGTGGGGACCACACCATCGCGCTCCCCGATGTGACCGGGGTCGCCCGACACGTCGGGTGGGGTCGTGTGTCGGTCATCCACTTCGACGCGCATGCCGACACCGCGGACACACAGTTCGGGTCGATGCACGGGCACGGGACGCCGATGCGCCGCCTCATCGAGTCCGGCGCGGCCCGTGGTGACCGCTTCTTGCAGATCGGGCTACGCGGGTACTGGCCCGACCCCGACACCCTCACGTGGATGGCCAACCAGGGGATGCGCAGCTTCGAGATGACCGAGATCGAGGCACGGGGCCTCCCGGCGTGCCTCACCGAAGCCTTCGCCATCGCCACCGACGAGTGCGACGCGGTCTTCCTCTCGGTCGACATCGATGTCGTGGACCCGGGTTTCGCACCCGGCACCGGCACGCCCGAGCCGGGAGGCTTTTCGAGCCGACAGCTCCTCGACGCCGTGCGCCGCGTCACCATGGAGCTCCCCGTGGCCGGGATCGACGTCGTCGAGGTGTCGCCCCCCTATGACCACGCCGAGGTCACCGCCTATCTGGCCAACCGCGTCGTCCTCGAGGCGCTGTCGGGGATCGCCTGGCGCCGACGCGCCGAATCGGAGGCCGGCACGCGCCGCCGTCCCGAGGACCCGCTGCTCGAAGGACGTGGGGGCTCCACCGCCTGATTCTTGGCCCTGGCCCACTTGGGGGATTCGCGTTCCACGAATTATCGGGCACCCGGTGGGTCAGGCCATGGTCGCCACGATCTCCCCGATCATGGCCACCGTCGTGCCGGGGTGGAGAAACGCCAGTCGGGCCACGGTCTCGCCCTCCCACGAGGTGGGGGTGACGAAGCCGATCTGTTGGGCCAGGAGGCGCACCGACCAATCCTCGTAGTCCAACGCGCTCCAGCCCTTGCGGCGGAAGAGCACGATCGACAACTCGGGCTCGCGCACCAGCTCGAGATGCGGTGAACGACTGATGAGCTCGGCGCTCTCCCACGCCGTGCGGAGCACGGTCTCGACGGCGTCGCGATACGCCCCAGCGCCGTGCACGGCGAGGGAAAACCACAAGGGCAGGCCCCGCGCCCGCCGGGTCAGGTGCACGGCGTAGTCGCTCGGGTTCCACGCCGGGTTGTCCTCGTCGTGGATCACGTCGAGGTACGAGGCCTGCTGGGAGTGCACCGCCTTCGCCAAAGAGGGCTGGCGATACACGAGTGCGGCGCAGTCGAAGGGCGCGTAGAGCCACTTGTGGGGGTCGATGACGAAGGAGTCGGCGTTCTCGATCCCTGCGTACCTCTCCCTGACGAGCGGTGTGAACAGTCCCGGCCCGCCGTAGGCGGCATCGACGTGGAACCACATGGCGCGCTGGCGCGCCACGGCGGAGATGCCGGCCAGGTCGTCGACGATCCCCGCATTGGTCGTCCCCGCCGTGGCGACGACGCCGATCACATCGTCGGGGTGGTCGTCACCATCCAGAGCGGCCCGCAGGGCTTCGCCGGTGAGGCGATGGTCCGCCACGGGAACGACGAAGGGCTCGACGCTCAGGATCCGCAATGCCCTCCCCACCGAGGCGTGCGTCTCCTCGCTCACGGCGATGCGCGGTCGCAGGGGAGCCTCGTCGCGTCGGAGCACCGCCGTGTCGCGCGCCACCACCAGGGCGGAGAGGTTGGCGATCGAGCCACCGGACACGAAGCACCCGCCGGCGCCGGGGGGAAGGCCGGCCAACCCGGCCAGGAACTCGAGCACCTGGTTCTCCGCCGCCACCGCTCCGGCCGCCTCCAGCCACGACGTGCCCTGCAGCGAGGAGCACGACACGATCATGTCGAACAGCAGGGCGGCCTTCGTCGGTGCCGCGGGGATGAATGCCAGAAAGCGCGGGCTGTCGCACGAGATGACCGCCGTCGCCAGATGGTCGGCGAACAGCGCCAGCACGGACTCGGGGTCATTGCCCGACTCCCCGATCAGACCGGCCAGCACATCGTCGAAGGTCTCGCGCGCCCCACCGAAGTCCAGCGCGACCGGATCGAGCGCGAGTCGCTCTCGGCAGTAGTCGAAGATCATCTCGACCATGTGCTCGTCGATCTCGAACATGGGATTCGCCACGATGTCCCTCCGGCCACCAGGATCGCATCCTGGGGGGGCGTCGACGCTGATCCACATCCTCCGGTGCAGACGTGGCAGCGTGGGGGCATGAACCTCCCCGTCATGCCGCCGGTCTCTCCCATGCTCGCCAAGCTGGCCCGGGAGCTCCCCACCGCACCGGGCATGCGCTACGAGCCGAAGTGGGACGGGTTCCGGTGCATCGCATTCCGAGACGGTTCCGACGTGGAGCTGGGAAGCCGCAACGAACGCCCCCTCACGAGGTACTTCCCCGAGCTGGTCGAGCCGCTGCGCAGCGCCTTCCCCGAACGCGCCGTCGTCGACGGGGAAATCGTCATCGCCGGCACGCACGGCCTGGACTTCAACGCGCTCCTGCAGCGGATCCACCCCGCCGCGTCCCGGGTGGCGACGTTGGCGGCGGCCACCCCGGCCTCGTTCGTGGCCTTCGATCTCCTAGCGCTCGACCAACGCGACCTGCGGGGAGAGCCTTTCTCGGTGCGGCGGGACCTGCTCGAGGAAGCGCTGGGCGACTGCGACGCGCCGGTGCACTTGACGCCGTCGACCACCGACCCCGCCGTCGCCCAGGACTGGTTCTCGCGCTTCGAGGGAGCCGGGCTCGACGGTGTCGTGGCCAAGCGCCCCGACCTCACCTACCGCGAGGGCGAGCGCGTCATGGCCAAGGTGAAACACGAGCGCACGGCCGACTGCGCAGTGGCAGGCTTCCGCTGGCACAAGGCAGGCGGGGTGGTGGGGTCGCTGCTCCTCGGGCTCTTCGACGACGACGGCGTGCTCCATCACGTGGGGGTGTCCGCGTCGTTCACGGCGGCACGACGCCGCGAGCTGGTCGACGAGCTGGCCCCGTACCGTTCGTCGACGTTGGAGGGCCATCCCTGGGCGACATGGGCCGAGCTCGAACGCGACGGCGACGATATGGGACGCAAACCGGGTGCACCGTCGCGATGGAACGCCGGCAAGAACCTCAGCTGGGAGCCCGTCGACCTCGGCCTCGTGTGCGAGGTGGCCTACGACCACCTCCAAGGTGATCGCTTCCGCCACGCCACCACGTTCCGCCGCTGGCGTCCGGATCGCCGTCCCGAGTCGTGTACGTACGCCCAGTTGGACGTGGCCGTGCCCGCCGAGCTCGAGTCAGTCTTCCGGGCCTGACGGCGGCTCTGGCTGCTCTGGCCGCTCCGGCTGCTCTGGCTGCTCGCGGTGCCGCGACCGGCTGGGTGCGGCCCGGTGCGGCTCTCCTTCTTGCTTGGGGAAGTTCGGAGGCCACGGCGCATCGCCGAGGCCGTCGACCTCGTCGCGGTAGGACAGCTCGAGGAGCGGACCGAGGTCGTGGCGCACCTCGTCGATGGTGGCAGCGGGGTCACCGCGGGTTGCGAAGCGCCCCGGCACCGTGGCGATGGTCAGGTCGGCGGGGTCAACGTCGGGCACTTCGTCCCATTCGAGGGGACATGACACCCGTGCCTCGGGATTGGCCCTGACCGAGTACGCCGACGCCACGGTGCGGTCCCGGGCGTTCTGGTTGTAGTCGACGAACACGCGCTCGCCGCGCTGTTCCTTCCACCATGCCGAGGTGGCGATGTCAGGGAGCCGGCGTTCCAATTCGCGCGCCAGCGCCAGAGCTGCCCGGCGGACGTCGGTGAAGGTCCAGCGCGGCTCGATGGGCACGTTCACGTGCATGCCGCGCGACCCCGATGTCTTGGGGAACCCGACGAGCGAGTGTTCCTCGAGCACGGCACGCGCCTCGAGCGCCACTCGCCGCACCGCGTCGAAGGTGACGCCCGGTTGCGGGTCGAGGTCGACCCGGAGCTCGTCGGGATGATCGGTGTCGCTTCTCCGCACCGGCCACGGGTTGAGATCGAGACATCCGAGGTTGACCGCCCACAGGATGTGGGCCACATCGACAGGGCACAGCTCCTTGGCGCTTCTCCCACTCGGGAACGTCACCGTGACCGTCTCGAGCCACGGCGGATGACCCGACGGCACGCGCTTCTGGTAGAAGAACGGGCCCTCGGCGCCGTCGGGGTAGCGCTTGAGCACGGTCGGACGCTCCCGGACGCCCCGCAATGCCCCGGGCCCGACGGCGAAGTAGTACCAGACCAGGTCGAGCTTGGTCTCACCTCGGGTCGAAAAGAAGACCTTGTCCGGGTTGGAGATCTTGACGCTGTGCCCGTCGACCTCCACTGCGACGGCAGGAACCCCGACAGCCATGTGTTGATGGTGTCACAGCTCCCCGGCGGGGACGAGCGATCGATAGCCTCGCACTCTGATGGATCCCGACGTCGCACTCCGGCGCATCGCCTATCTCCTCGAAGCGCAGCGGGCCGAGTCCTACAAGGTCCGGGCCTTCCGGCGCGCCGCGGCGACGGTCGACGAGATCGACCCGACGGTCCTGGCTCAGCGGGCCGCGTCGGGCCGCCTCACCGACCTCCCCGGCGTGGGGGACACCACGGCTCGGGTGATCGCCGAGGCCGTGGCGGGCGAGACCCCGTCCTATCTCGTGCACCTCGAGGAGGAGGCCAAGCCCATCCTGACCGGGCGCGCCGCCGAGCTCCGGGCACTGCTGCGCGGTGACTGCCACAGCCATTCGGACTGGTCCGACGGCGGGAGCCCCATCAACGAGATGGCCGAAGCCGCGGAGGCGCTGGGCCACGAGTACCTGGCGCTCACCGACCACAGCCCACGACTCACGGTGGCGCACGGCCTCGACCCCGAACGCCTGGTGCGCCAGCTCGAGGTGGTCGAGACGTTGAACGCGGCGCTGGCGCCTTTTCGGATCCTCACGGGCATCGAGGTCGACATCTTGGAGGACGGTTCACTAGACCAGGATCCCGAGCTGCTGGGCCGGCTCGACATCGTGGTGGCCAGCGTGCACTCCAAGCTCAAGATGGACCCGGCGCCGATGACACGTCGCATGGTCGCCGCCATCGAGAGCCCGGACACCGACATCCTCGGCCACTGCACGGGACGCATCATCGTCGGCCGCGGCCGAGCCGAATCGCGCTTCGACCACGCCGAGGTCTTCGACGCGTGCGCCCGCACCGGCACGGCGGTCGAGATCAACTCGCGACCCGAACGACTCGATCCCCCCGACCTGCTCCTGCGCGCCGCCACCGCAGCGGGATGCATGGTGTCGATCGACACCGACGCTCACGCCCCGGGGCAGCTCGAGTGGCTCGGAAACGGGTGCGAGAAGGCGGCCGACGCCGAGGTGCCCGCCGAGCGCATCGTCAACACGTGGCCCATGGCGCAACTGCTTCAGTGGGCATCGGCGCACGGCGCGGCCGCCGGCTGACACGTGCACGGGCGACGATCGTCGAGGGTGAAGGGTTCAACCATGAGCGACGGCACCGAGGAGGCAGCCACCACCGAGATCGACACGCTCGTCCTGCGCGACGGCCGCGCTCTGGAGGTGCTCACGGCCGGCCCACCCGACGGTACCCCGGTCGTCTTCCACCACGGCACACCGTTCGCGGCTGTTCCCTACAGCCCGGCGGCGCAGAGCGCGGCGGCGCGGGGGGCGCGGCTCGTCTACTGGTCGCGCCCGGGGTACGCGGGCTCGACGAGCCAGCCCGGTCGCCGCGTCGCCGACGTGGCCGCCGATGCCCGTGACGTCCTCGACTGGCTGGGCCACGACCGCTTCGTCACGATCGGGTGGTCGGGCGGCGGCCCCCATGCCCTGGCCTGCGCCGCGCTCATGCCCGAGCAATGCGAAGCCGCCACCGTTATCGCCGGCGTCGCCCCCTTCGACGCCGAGGGTCTCGATTTCCTCGACGGCATGGGACCCGAGAACATCGAGGAGTTCGGCTTGGCGGAGGCGGGAGGAGCGCCGTTCTCAGAATTCTTGGCACGAGAGTCGGCACAACTCAGGACCCTGTCGGGACCCGACGTGGCGCTAGCACTGGGCGGGCTCGTGTCCGATGTCGACAAGGCCGCGCTGACAGGCGTCTTCGCCGACTTCATGGCCAGAGCCCTGGGGGCCGGATCGGGCAGCACCGCCGGGTGGCACGACGACGACATGGCCTTTCTGGGAGATTGGGGATTCGACCTCGACGTCGTGCGGTGCCCGGTGGCCGTCTGGCAGGGGGGCGAAGACCGCATGGTCCCCTACGCACACGGGGTGTGGCTCTCCTCGCACGTGCCCGGAGCGCGGCCACACCTCCTGCCCGACCAAGGACACGTCTCGCTGTGCGTGGGTGCCTTCGATCACATTCTCGACGACCTTCTCGCCCTCGCACGCTGAGCGTCGGCGCCGACCCGAACAAGACCGAGTGGCGCCCTCGGGTCAGGTGCTCTCGGACGAGCCCGACGGGTCGGGGCCCGGCCGTGTCGCGTCGCGTCGGACGATGACCTCGGACCGTTCGGGGTGCTCCGGGTCGAGATGCACTTCGGGCAGGTCATCGCCAGGAGGTTCCCCACCGGCATCGACGACGATGGCGATCTCGTTGCCGTGAGGGCCGTAGATCACCTCGTGCAGCCCGAGCATCGCCGCCCCCAGCATGCTGGCGGACCGGCCCCGGCTCCAATGCCTCGGGTGGCCGGCGTCGGGTCCATCGGGCGCGTCGGGGTCGTCCGTTGCATCCAGCCAAGAGATCCACTGGTCGTCGGTCCAGTCATCAGCGTCCTCGGGAGGACCATCGAGCTGTGGTTCGGCTGTGGAGGATTCGGCTGTGGAGGATTCGGCTGTGGGCGATTCGGCTGTGGGCGATTCGGCTGCGGGCGATCCGCCTTGGGGGGACTCGCCGGGTGTCGTTGTGTCCGGGTCGTCCACCTCTTCCACGGTACCGGCAGAACCCTCCCGAGAGACGGCTGGCACCGCCGCCGATCCCAGGGCGCGCGTGGGCGGCGTTACGCCGGGGTGGGGCTCTCGGGGGGGAGCCCGGGCACCGTTCGGTCGGGCCGGTGTGGCTCCTCCTCGCGTCGCCGCCACACCGTCTCGGCGCGGTAGAGCACATCACGCAAGGGGACACCGTGGCGAGACGCCACCCGCGCCGCGTCGCTCTGCTCGACCTTCACGCGGCCCGGGCTGACCTTGACATGCACCGAGGCGCCGCCCACCTCGACCTGGTCCATGATCCGGGCCGCGGGCCACCGCTCGAGGAGCACGCCGCGCACGCCGAGGCTTCCGGTCTCGGCCTGCAGTGTGGCGCGCAGGTTCTCGCTCAGCGCCGGATCGACGAGGACGCTCACGGTGTGGCCCGGCCGGCCCTTTTTCATGAGCACGGGGGTGACCCAGGCGTCGTGGGCGCCGGCGGTGAACAGCGCCTCGATGGCATGGGCCAGGACCTCTCCCGTCACGTCGTCGAGATTGGTCTCGAGCAACATGACCGGTTGTCCCTGGCCGAGCGAAGCGGCCAGGGACTGGCCCACCACCACCTGGGTGCAATTGGGAAGCCCGTCGATGTCGTGAGTCCCGGCGCCAAATCCGGTGGCGTCGATGCGCATGGGCGGCAGTGGCCCGAAGCTCGACGCCATCGCCGCCAGGATGGCGGCCCCGGTGGGTGTGGTGAGCTCGAGATTGAGATCCCGACCCCAGGTCGGGATGCCGTGCAGCAACCGGACCACCGCCGGCGCCGGGTTCGGCAGGAACCCGTGTGCACTGCGGATCGTGCCCATGCCTGTCGCCACTGGCGACGCGAAGACCTCGTCCACACCGAGGATCTCCAGGGCGGCGGCGGTGCCGACGACATCGATCACGGCGTCGTGAGACCCGACTTCATGAAAATGCACCTGCTCGGGTGGACGACGATGGAGCTTTCCCTCGACCTCGGCCAAGACCGCGAACGTGTCCAGGGCCCGGCGGGTGACGCGTTGGGGCAAGCGGGCTTCTTCGACCAGGCCGACGATGTGCGCATGTGTCCGCACGACGACGTCGTCGGTCGTCTCCACCACCGCGTGCGTGGCCGCGATGCCGGCACGCAGGACGGGCTCCGCCCGAAGTCCCCAACCACCGAGAGGCAGGCGTCGCAAGATGGTGAGCAATTCGGAGAAGTCCGCGCCGGCGTCGAGAAGGCTGCCGAGCGCCATGTCGCCGGCGATGCCGGCGAAGCAGTGGAACCATGCCACCGTCGACGGCCGGTGATACTCGGAGCCCGTGCCACGAGGACCGTCGAGCCCGGCGTCGTCGCCTCTGCGCCCGGCACTCACGGCAGCATCCGGGCGACGGCACAGGCGGCGCCGAAGCCATTGTCGATCCCGACGACGGTGAGACCCGCCGCGCACGACGCGTGCATAGCGAGCAAGGCCGTGATGCCATCGAGCGCCGCTCCGTACCCGGTCGACACCGGCACGGCCACGACCGGGGCTCCCGTGATCCCGGCCACAAGGCTGGCGAGTGCCCCTTCCATCCCCGCCACCACGATCACGGCGTCGGCTGCGGCCACGTCGTCGGCCGAAGCCAGGAGGCGGTGCACACCGGCCACTCCACAGTCGGCCACCAGCGCGGGGCAGAACCCAAACGCTCGTAACACGGCTAAACACTCTTCGGCGACGGGCAGATCGGCAGTGCCTGCTGTCACGACCACGACCCTCCCAGGGCGTGCCGGAGCCAGACGCCAACACACGGTCGCCAACGCACCCGACACCGTCACCTGCCCGTCAGGAGCGATCGCCAACGATGCCGCCACCTGTTCGTCATCGGCGCGTGTCAGCAGCACGGGGTTCTCGCCCTGCTCAGCCAGGAGCTCGGCGACGATCTCGGCACATTGGCGCGCCGTCTTCCCCGGCGCGTAGACCGCCTCGCCGGCGCGCTGGCGCAGGGCACGGTGGTGGTCGACGCGCGCGAAGCCGAGGTCGACGAACGGGAGCCGGCGCAGTCTGGCCACCGCGTCATCAGGGCCGACCACGCCGGCACGGACATCGTCGAGCAGTTGGCGCAGGGCGGGCTCGTCCATGGGTGCCCACTATCCTGCCGCACATGGATGCGGCTGCGATCCCTGATCAGGCGAGTGTGGGAACGATCAGCTTCCTGGGCCCGGCCGGGACTTTCACCGAAGAGGCCCTGTTCACGCAGCCCGACTATGCCGCGGCCGATCTCGTCCCCTCCGCCACCCTGAGCGAGGCTCTCGAGGCCGTCGGCAATGGCGGTGCCTCGCTGGCCTTCGTGCCCATCGAGAACTCGATCGAGGGCGCCGTGAACGCCACGGTCGACATTCTCGTCTTCGAGGTGGACCTACTCATCCAACGCGAGGTGGTCCTGGACATCCACCTTCACCTGGCGGCTCGACCAGGGACGGAGCTGGCGGCGATCACCCGGGTCCTTTCGATCCCGGTCGCATCGGCGCAATGCCGGCGCTACCTCGCCGCGCAGATACCGAACGCCGAGATCGTGGCCGCCAACTCCACCGCCGAGGCGGCTCGGATCGTGAGCACAGACCCACAGCCCGGCGCCGCCGCGCTGGCGCCACGACTGGCGGCAGAGCTCTATGGCCTCGAGGTGATCGCCCGGTGCGTAGAGGACCACTCGGACAACCAGACCCGGTTCGTCGCTCTGGCCCGAACCGGGGTGCCGGCTCCGACTGGACATGACAAGACGAGCATCGTCTGCTTCCAGCGCGAGGATCGACCGGGCAGCCTGCACGCCATTCTGAGCGAGTTCGCGGCGCGCAGCATCAACCTGACCAAGCTCGAGTCGCGGCCCTCCAAATCGGGGCTCGGGAATTACTGTTTTCTGATCGACCTCGAAGGCCACGTTGCTGACGAAGTGGTCGCCGACTGCCTGCGGGTCCTGCACGCCGAACTGGCCGAAGTGAAGTTCTTGGGCTCGTATCCCGCCGCTGGCGACCATGGGCCCGCCGTACGGGCCCGCGTCGACACGGCGTGGCGGGAAGCCGACGCATGGGTCAACTCACTGCGGTCACAGATCCGCCCGTCCTGAGCGGCGATACCCTGGCGGTCCGGGAGGGATGGCAGAGCGGACGAATGCGAGGCTCTTGAAAAGCCTTGGCCCAAAAGGCTCGTGGGTTCGAATCCCACTCCCTCCGCAGGTCAGAGGGGATGCGTCTGCCAAGCGATTATCCCGATGAAAGGCTCTGTCCATAATCCTGTCCATCATTAACCACCCTCCGCGTACACTTCGGGCCGTGCAGGGAAGCATGCGAGAGCGGCAGCCGGGGGTGTGGCAGGTCCGGGTATGCGCTGGCCGGGACCCGGTGACTTATCGCTTCCGCTACGTCACGAAGACCGTGCACGGGGGCAAACGTGACGCCCAGCGGGCCTCGGCCGCGCTCGTCGCCGCCATCGAGGCCGGGATGCGGCCGGCGGCCCGCGGGACGGTTGGCCAGCTCCTCGAGCAGTGGCTGGCTCACATCGACGGCCAGGGCCGCTCTCCTTCCACCCTCGCCCGGTACCGCTCGGCGATCCGAGCAAACATCGAGCCGGCACTTGGACACAAGCAGCTTTCGCAGCTCGCCCCGGCCGATATCGACGCCTTCTACGGAAGGCTGCTGGCATCGGGCCTTCATCCGCTCACGGTCCGGAAAAGTCACGCCATCCTTTCGGCCGCATGCCGCCAGGCCGTCCGATGGGGATGGATCGACCGCAACCCGGTCGAGCGGGCATCACCCCCGAGCCCACGAGGACGAGAGATTGTCCCCCCGACCGTCGAGGAGCTGCGCCTCCTGATCAAGTGGGCTGAGACGAGTAACCCTGATCTGGCGGCTCTAATCTTCGTGGCTGCCACGACCGGGTGTCGCCGGGGCGAGCTCTGCGGTCTGCAATGGACAGATCTGGATCTTGAGACTGCAACCATGGTGGTCGCGCGTTCGATCGCAGATGCCGACGGTGTGGTGACTGTCAAAGGAACCAAGACCCATCAGGCCCGTCGGCTCGCACTCGACCCGGCCACAGTCGAAGTACTCCGACGGCACCGTGAGTCGATGGAGGTTCGTGCGGCTGCCGGAGGCGTCCAGCTAACGGCAACTGCGTTCGTCTGGTCACAGGTCCTCGACGCGTCGGAGTCCTACCGTCCCGACCGCATCACCGGTTCTTTCCGCAATCTCACCGACCGGCTTGGCATGGCGCACGTCACGTTCCATACTCTCCGACACTTCGCGGCCACCACACTGGCCGGCACCGGCGTGGCTGTTCGGACTATCGCAGGGAGGCTTGGGCACGCCAACCCGAACCTGACGCTGCGTACGTACGCACACTTCCTCGAGGCGGCCGATCGGGATGCAGCTGCCGCCATCCACGCAGTGACCGGGCAGCTGATCCCGGGCGGGTTCCCCCCGACAGGAACCGCATCAACCGAGAAGGTCGAGTCAGCGTTCGGTGCCGTCGAGGAGCCGCTCGAGTGCAGCTCTGGGGATGACAAGGCGGCGGCCGAGGCGGAGTACGGGGAGCTGGCCGCGGGCTGCGAGCTCGTAGGCCAAAGATCGCGAGATCCCGAGTAGCTCGGCAGCTTCCTCGACGCTCAATGCAAGGCGCCGGCCCACGATTTCCCCGTCCTGCCGCAGCGCCTGCGGCGCATTGGCCTCATGCATGTCCATGGTCATTCCTCTCGATCGCAGTCGTTCGATGTGCGTGGGCGACAGGTTTTCGCGACTGTTCAGCCAAGGCGGCCTCACCCTTGGTGGCCCAACCGATACCGACCGCCCGCCAGGTCCCCTGGTAGGTGGCATCAGCCGCTTCGTCGGGCAGCCGCACCCGGTTGGCCTCCCGCCAGGCTTCTCGGGCTCGCCGCAGAGCGCTAAAGGTCGTCGAGTAGCTCCGGGACTTCCCGAGGAAGTGCCCGCCGTAGCCCAGGACGTGTGCGTGGCGCCGGAGGTGCAGTGCATCGAATCGGCGGTCTGCACCGAGGACCCAGGCTCTTGCCGCCAGGCGCCGTGCGTGAGGCGGAAGGTGGCGGGCCGCCAAGTCCGCATCGCTTCTGATTCGGGAGTCGAGGGAGCCGCTGGCCTCGGCCGACTTGACGGCGTACTTGCTCACGTAGGCGGCCAGCCGTCCCGATCGAGCTTCACCGCTACCGAGAATCGACACATCGAGTTGCTCTCCCCATCGGAGAGCCCGGCCGTCAATGGAGGCCGTTGCCCTTCTGGCGGCAGTTACACAGGCCTGAGCAAGAGTGTCGACACCCACATCGGGTACCGAGCCGTCGGTCGAGTCGAGCCGGACGATCACGTGGAGGTGGACGGCGCCACGACGCTGGAACTCGGCCGCTCGGACGTAGGACACCCGGTAGCGCCGGCGGCACTCCGCTTGGGTAAGTCCAAGGACCGCGGCCAGGCGCCTCGGGATATAGATCGAAGTTCGGCGCCAGAGCTCGGGGACCATCGCATTGTGCAGCACGGCTTCGTCGTAGCGGTAGCAGGCGGGGCAGAGTGGCGTCCCCGGCGCTTCATCGGTGTGGTCGTGACGAGTGAAGCACGCCTGTGGTCGACCGTGGGGGCAGCGCCGTTTCGGGTTGTCCGGTCGACAGGGGGCGGTCGATCCTCGAGCCATGTGGACGGCCCCGAAGCTGGGAGCGGTGAGAGTCAGGAGGATCGCCGGGTGATCTCTTATCGAATCCGGTACTCCCTTGCCCCCCTCGAGCCCCGCCTTCACGAGGTGACGAGCATCCTCGCGGTACACGGCTGCGCAGGATGGGCAGCGAGTCTCGCGACGGTTTCCACACGCCTTCAGGACCACACCATCTGGACAACTTCTGCTGTCGAACACGGTCGAGAATTCGCCGGTGTTGTCTACAGCGACACGCGAACCCTTCAGACGTACGGGGTGGCGGCACCAGCCGCAGGCCCTTCCCTGGGCGAGGAAGGTGACGATGTCGTCGCTCGCCGCCCTTCGTGCAACGGCTTCGACGATCTCCGGCGATGGACCCATGCCCTGAACATACGGGTGGGTGTCATGGCGCTATGCCCGGCTTGGAGTCGCAATGTTCCGATGCCGACATCGATCCGTACGCAATGGACTGCAGCAGACGGCAATGGACGGAAGTGGACGCTCGCAGCTTTTCCCAGAATTTCTTTCAGATTCGGAGTTCGCACCGTGGCCGGGCGGCATTACGCCGCTCGGCCACGCAGGACCCGACCGGGCCAGCCAAGACCCAGCACGAGTTCGCAGCACGGCCGCTTCGGCCGCCCGGTCCAGGTTTCGAAGAGCGGCGGCGCTCGGGGGTTTGTGAGGATCTTCTCTACGGTGTCAAGACCCAGCACGAGTTCGCAGCACGGCCGCTTCGGCCGCCCGGTCCAGGTTTCGAAGAGCGTCGACCCTCGGGGGTTTGTGAGGATCTTCTCTACGGTGTCAAGGTGGGGCCTAGATGCCGAGATCCGGACCCTGCTCCAAATCTTGGGCCCGGGTTATCTCGGGATGCAGTTCTCGCCACCCCATGATCGCGGTTCCGAGTCTCGGCATGTCATCTCGAAGCGTCTCCCAGATGATGTTGTAGTCAACGGCGTGGTACACGTGATCGACGACGATCCGCATCCCTTTGACATCGCTCCAGGGAACTTCGCTCGTTTCTTCGATCACTTCGTCAGGGAGCTTTGAGGCGACGTCGCCGATTCGTCCGATCACCGCCTCCCCTGCCAGACGAAGTGGCCGCTCGGTCTGCCACCTCTCCCTGCCCAGACTGACGAGCTCTCGGGCGGCATCGACCGCCTCTTCAAGGTCGGCAAGGAGGTCGAACAGATTGCGCTGGGCCGTCAAAGCTCGACGGCTTCCCTAAGAATGGCTTGGTGTCTCGGCTCAAGACCGCCCTCGGAAACCACGTCAACCTCGCGTCCAAGGAGCTCCCGGAGCTCCCGAACTAAGGCCACCTGATCGAGGGCAGACGCCCCAGAGGCGAACGAGACCAAGAAGTCGATGTCACTATCCGGTCCGGACTCGCCCCGAATGATCGACCCGAAAAGCCGGACACGCCCGGCCTTGTGCCCCTGGGCGAGCTCGAGAATGCGTTCACGTTGGGCTCGTACAGCATCAAGGGTGACCGTTGGCATGTCTCAAGGATATCGACGGGAGCTGAGGTTCAGGGAAAGGTTCTGAGGATCTGTTCTTCCACAGGCACTGGTGCGAATACCTGAGGGTCCTGAGGTCTCACGAGGACGACTGCCGTGGATCCCTTGAGACCGCCCCGAATACCGTGCGCCCTAACAGCGTCGTCAGACCGACGCTTCGGCCAGTCGGGATCTCCACGTTGCGTATGGGGTCAGTCAGTGACGGCGAACAGACGCCACGTGCCTGGCACGCCCTTGAGTGCGTGCTCGCCGCGCTCGCCGAACTCTATCCCCGAACCGATCACCAGATCCTTGACGGTGCTGGACACCAACACCTCTCCTGCGGACGCCTTCGCCCCGACCCGGGCGGCGATGTGGACGGCGAGCCCACCCAGGTCATCGCCACGGACCTCGCACTCACCGGTGTGGAGGCCGGTGCGAAGCCTGAGTCCGAGACGTTCGGTGGCCTCCCTGATCGCCGTTGCGCACCGGATTGCCCGGGCGGGCCCGTCGAAGGAGGTCACGAAGCCGTCGCCTGTTGTCTTGATCTCACTACCACGAAAGCGGCGAAGCTGATCCCGCACGGTCCGATCATGATTGTCGAGAAGAGATCGCCACCGTTGATCGCCGAGCGATGCCGCCTGCTCGGTGGACCCGACGATATCGGTGAACATTACCGTCGTAAGGACGCGCTCGACCTCGACGCTGGGCCGCTCTCCTGTTAGGAACTGGACGATCTCGTCGTGCACAAGGGGATGCGGCAGTCCGACGTTACCGCCGGGAATCTCGACAAATCTCGCGCCCGCGATGTGCTCGGCGAGGTAGCGACCCATCTCGATGGGGATGAAAGGGCTCTCTCGCACGTGCAGCACGAGGGTCGGCGCCTGTATGAGCGGGAGGATGGGACGGACGTCCAGGTGTCGCAGGAGGTAGCTGTACTGCTCGCTGGCCGTGCGGGGCGTGGCCGACGCCCGTAGCTGTCTGGCGATCGAGGTCATGAGCTCTTTGTCCCACGCCCAATCCGGACTGGTGATTTCTACGAACTCCGCGGTTCCCCATCCGGCGGCGATGATCGCCAACACGCTCTGTAGAGCGTCAGGGGAAAACCCGATTGGATAGTCGTCGTCGGCCACGAACCGAGCTGCGGTGTTGACGAGTATGAGACCGTTTACCCGCTCAGGATGGAGGGCCGCGAAGAGGAGCGCGATCGCTCCTGCTTCCATGCTGGCGATGAGGACGGCCTGCTGCGAGCCAACGACATCGAGGACAGCAGCGAGATCCTCCGCCCACTCCTCCCAGGTAGGGAGGACGTCGCGTGGCACGCTATCCGAAGCACCCGTACCTCGACGATCGAAGAGGATGGACCGGTTTTTCGACGCGATCCTCCTCCAGGAATCGGCGAGTTGCTCCAGGTCCCAGAAGTAGTCGATGTGGCTGCCCAGCCCGTAGCAGAACAGCACGTCGGGCGATCCATGTCCAAAGACCTGGTAGGCAACGTCGGCATCGCCGACTGCTACGTATCTGGTCTCAGGCCGTTCCACGGATGTCAGTCTGGCTTGCGCGTCTGGACGTTGCATGCTCCCAGCCACGCCGCCGTTGCCGAGACCAGCTCAGCTGGTCTGAGCCGCTGCCCTGTATTGCTCGGCGGCGGTGATCCCGAGCGGGTCGCTCGTTGGCCCGGGCCACCCGAATCCCGTCTAGCCCGTCCGAAAAATTGGAGACACGGGGGCGCATAGCCCCGATTATGCGCTGCCTAGTGAGTTCTCGTCCTCGGGTCCTAACTGGCGTCCAACAAGTCCAACGACGTCTCTAATCAGCTTTCGTTGGACGGATCGGAGGATCATCAGGGACTCTGAATCGCTGAGCCCCGTTACAATCGACCATTCCACTCCGGCGCCGAACAGGTCGCTTGCGAACATGATTTCAGTGGAAGCAAGTGTTCGGAACCAGTCCAACCGACTCATTGGACCTGCCTCGTCTAGAGCAACGACAAGGCGCCGTGCCTGAACGTGAAGATCGTCGCACCCGGCAAATCCAATGGCGTTCGCCAGTTCGTCGGTGCAACGTGCAGGGCCTCCCCATTGTTGGAGTCCTTGCCGTAGGAGAAGACGCTCTCCCTGATCCAAATCGATGGCGACCAACTCGCTAGGGTCCATGGGTCTCACAATGCCCGATCGGAGGATGCCTCCGCACCCGGCCCGGGAATCTATGGTTGATCGACCAGCGGGCCGACCCTGGTCGTTCCCATAACCCCGATTCTGCGCTAGTTGAGGCAGCACCCATCCTTCAGTCCGACCCCATCGGGATCGGTAAATGCCGGATGGCTGTTACGAGAGCTTTAGTATCCACTCCTCCGCGGTCGAGCGGGTAAGCGGTCTGGTCAACTCAGGCGTACCGAATTCAAAGAGAAACTCCCTCAGCAACTCCTCGGACCCACCCTCTAGACTTACGTCATCACGACCTTCGACGGCGTTGGCCCACTCGTCGCATTCTTCAGCGCTGAGACTCCCCTCAACGAAGGCGGTGACGACTCTGCGAGCGTCTGCCCGTGTCAGGACAACCAGCTGTACTTCGCTGTCCCAGGGGAAGCTGCTCACCTTCTGAATGGCCACCTGCACGGGTTCACGCAGAAGAAGTAACGCTTCCAGCGCCTGTGTGCGAGCTTCTGTCGAGTCAGCCACGACCACACGCTAATGCCGGGTACTGGACATCCCAAAGGGCCATAGCAGTTGGGGCCATTAGGAGCGCAGAACACCCGGTCCGGGATGGGTGAGTCCCACCCGGGAACCCCGAGTATGAGCGGTTCAACCATAGCGAGTCTAGGACCGGACACGGCTATCGGACACGCCCTGACCGGCACTCCTGGATTATCGGTCGCTCCCGATATCGGACCTTCCACTCGGCCCAGTTCACGGATCGAATTAACCACTCACCAATCTCGATTCGAGCGAAGTTCACAAAGTAAGAGTCCTGCGTCGCTAGCAGCTCGTCAGCGACATCGAGCAGCCTTTCCAACGTTGGCTCGTCGTCGAGAGGGCCAGCCTCCATCAGTGGACGGATCAGATCCGGCGCGAATATCTCTGATGCGACGTTGTCAGGCCCTGGAGGATTGTCCTCATCGTTGTTGCTGGACCAATCGGCGAGGAAGGACTCGTATGACAGTCGCAGATCTGGAAAGGCCTCAAGGAACGTCGAGATGATCTTGTTGTAGTCGTCATCGTCTTCACCGTCATCCATGCGTCTATTTCTCCACGATTGCGGCTTCCCAGCCGTCGTAGTCGCCGCCGTCCATGGCGTCCGATAGCTGTTGAAAGAGTTGCCGGGCCGATGCCACGCTGTTTAAATCCACCACCTCCTCCCGTTCGGCAAGCAGAAGCCAACCTCCGCCAGTAGCAGGCTGACGTGATTCCACCTTGTAGCCCTCTGCTCGTAGCCTTGCGGCTGCGTCGGTGGTCGCCTATTCATTGCTTGCATAGAGGTAGTGGCGGATGTTCCTCCGGTTCGTGAGGACAGCGCCCGCTCTAATGAGTTCGCTGAGTGTCGCTGCGTCAAGCTCAGCCTTAGTCGGAGGAACTGGAGACTTCTTCTTGAATAACGCCACCGGTCCATTTTGCCATGAGCATCCCGACGCGAGCTGAACCCGCAAATGCCGGGTACAGGGCGACCTTGAGGGACCACTGCGGATGGCCGGAAGGAGCGCAGATCACCCGCTTCAGGCGACAGGTGACAGCACCGGATCCCCGAATATGGGCGGCTTCGACCTGCGAACCCGCCCCAAGCGGCCAATGCAGACAGGTTGCCCTGATGGAACACTGGAAGGATGATTCCAGTGCTCGCAGTCGCCCAGACGAGAGCCGAGCACCTGTGGCAGAACATTGGAGGAGGGGCATTCTTCGTTGCTTTCGTCGCACTGCTCTTCCTGGTTCTTTTCAGACGCGAGCGTTCGATCGCCGAAGGACGTCCTCCGACATCACTGACGCTGCGAGGTATGAGTACCGCCAGCTCCCAGAGGTTATTGTGGTACTTGACGCCACTGGCGAAGAGGGTTGCCGGGACCAGCAACCGAACCTTTGAAAGGATCGCCGGGACCATCGCTGCAATCGGAGGGGCCGTATTCATTGTTTCAATCATTGCGGCGGTCGTGGTTCATAGGAAGTGAGGCCGCTGTCCGCTTCTCTCTGCTCCCGTCAGAGATAGCGCGGATACTCTCGCTCTTGTTCATCCAGGGGTTCACCCGGGATCCCCGATTATGAGCGGTTGAAGCACTCGAATCGGGCGTTGATCCCTTCGTCCGCTCGCTAGGAGTTCGCAACAACTCGCCGTACTCGCGATATTCACAGAACTACTGATTGGCGACGAATCTCTCCCGTGCTTGGATCCCATACCGAGGAAAGTCTGATCTTCTCCGTATGGTGGACCTGTCTCTGCAGCGCTTGCATCGTCAATGGACCCAGCGACCCCTGAATGGTTGCCACCTGAGACCAGAGTTCCCTCGTTATCGACCCTGCGCTCGAGGTACCGAGAGCATTTCCTACAGCACGCGCAACCGCGATCCTATTCGTGCGAATCACTTCGTTGTGGGTTGTCCACACGGTGAGAGCCCACGCCCCTCTGCCAGAGAATCCAATGCGGGATAGGCCGATCCCAGCAATGCCACTGATCGGCACGCTTTGCATTCTTCCAGGCGTCTGAGGAATGACCAGAACATCTCGCGAAAGCTCCACTCTCCGATACGCATTGGGAACCATTCTCCAAAAGATCGCGGTAAGTGCGAGAAGGATGACGCCCGTCACAGCAGGCGCGCCATGCGATTGCATCGCCCCAATGATGAGCAGCGACAATGCGAAGATGGTGTAACTCGCACATCCCAGGGTGAGGACCACGGCGGGGCGGAGGGATCCGTACTTGATCGGCTTATCCTGCAGGCCGGGACCCTTCAGAGCCAACGGTTGCAACTGTTCCCGGGTTACTACTTCGACTGGGCCCAGACCATGCTGCTCATCGCCCACGGGATCGGTAACAGCTTCTCGAAGTATTGTCGCCGCCACTCCGGATAGGGCCATGCTGTCCTTGAAGACAGCGAGTAACGCGATCCCGATACCGTTGTCGAGAGAACTCGACCCGAGAGAGATCGCATGTCCGTTCGGATCACAGATCCATAGGCCACCTCTCTTGTCTCGCGGAACAACACCAACCGCCTCGTCTCTTTCCAGCAGTCGCCATCGCGTGCGTCCGTGAAGGCGCTTGGCAACCCAGTTGTCTCCTACGGCAACCTCTGCCACTGTCGTCAGATAACCGCCGCCCACCAGGACGCCTAAGACGACGATGACGACGGCCATGCCGACAAGAAACTGAGATATTTGAAAGGGGTGACCACTTCCCCCCTGGGCCGTCGCTAGGCCGAGCGCCGAGAAAAGCAGTGCAGTCGTAACCATTGCCCTGATCGCCCGTCTAGTTCGAGGACTGCCCTGTTCGCGGCTCGTGCGCCTTGATCGCGTGTCTTCCGGCAGCGCCACAGTCCGCCGCACCCCAACCACGCTCGATCCGGTATCCAAGGCATTGTCGGACACTTTCAGACTGGCTCCTCCTGCTGATACGTGCGCTTGAAGGTCTCGCGCAAAGCGATAGATGCGACGGGCCGAAATACGCCCCCCGTCGATTGCAGCGCTGAGATGCGCGACGTCGCTCAGGTCAGCACGAGATCGAGTAACCCGAACGCGAAGGTTGACTCCTGTCTTCGTGAGAAGAGATACGGCGCGCCGCTTCGAACCTGGACTCTTCGGCGAAATGGATACACAATCGACCATTGATAGTGGCATCGTCACTCGCCGCCGATTGAACACCGAGACGGTGTCAGCGGTTACAGCAACCATTGGTCGTCTCATTAGGTGAACGCCGAAAACACCACCGATCGCGACAACGATGACCCCCAACGTCAAAGCCACACCGCCGATGAGATCCTGGGCGGTGTCGAGGTGCTTGGCGTTCGCAGTGTTATCGATGTTTAGAAGACCACCAGCCACCAGGAGACCTGCCAGTCCCCCAAAGACCAGAACGATTAGCCCAAGTCCCTGGCGCCGCCACACTCGGTGCTGCCATGTCACCCGTTCACCGGCGACGGATGCAACCACGTGAACTCTCAGTCCTCGACGTAAACTCCACATTACTTTGACGCGAATCTTTGGTTGTGGACTCGGAGGTGAGCGCAATATGCCGGATCCTGGGCGCCTGAACGGGGCCAGTACGAGTTGTCCGGTGGCGACCGGTATCACCCGCTATCGGGTGGCGGGACTTGGAGTCAGGCCGAATCGTACTGTCGGAAACCTGGGTGCCCGGTTCACGTCCAGGCCGACCGATATTCGCGGAACCCCTCGAATCAGTCGCCGTGGCACTCATAGGCTTTCGGCATGCCGACGAGGAGGCCCACGGAGTCGGATCGGCGCGAGGCGATCCGGTCTCTCCTGGAGGAACTACGGCGGGGAACGGAGCTGCCGGAATTGGCCCTTTCACTGGAGTCCCTGCACCCGCGGGGCAACACCTTTCCAGGAGAGGTCTTCATGGAGGTGGCCGTCCAGGCGATGAACCGTGCCGGCATCGAGCAACGAGGCTTGCGGCACGAAGAGCTTCTGACCAACTACTTGCCGGATTACGAGTTCCAGGGCCGCCGGGCTCAGAAGATCAGGTTTGCAATCCTGGCCACCGGTGCCGCCCGAGGCGGCATCGACCCTGACCTCCTCGACGAAGCCTCTGGTGGCGAACCGATGATTTCTGGTTCTATGCCCTCGCCGCTGCTATCGCCATCATCCGAGCCAGCGCGGCCAAGCAGGGGGTCCCGGTTGCCGATCTCGTTGCGGACCTGGCGCTCGAGCACGACATCGACCTGACTTCCTCCACGCCATGATCCTCCGCTGTACCTCCCGAATGCTCGATGTCATCGGCGGCAAACCTGAGCTCGTTGACATCGAGCCGAGCGTCGAAGATTGGTATGCCAACGTCGTCTACATCGACGGCAAGAAATGCGTGCTCCTGGTCCACGACGGCACCCTGTTCTCCAGCTTTTCGTTGAACGTTGGCGTTGGCCTCCTCAGACCGATCGCTGGATACGTCTACAGCCAGATTGTCCGGGCCCTCGAGAGCGAGGGATTTCCCTCTGACGCCCTGGGCGACATCGACCACAAGCAGATTCGCCTCGCTCGGACTCGCAGCCGGAGCGTCCTTGGGTCGATGAACGACATGGTGATCATGGCCCGACACCTCATCCGCAGGGAGGGGGGCCTCAAGGGGTGCGACGTCGCGACACTGAACCACTTCCTACGCGACACGCCAAACGGGGCACGGGGATTCGCGACCCCGCTCGAGCTCGTCAGCCGACGCCTGGCCCGCGAAGGGCCGCGACGAACCCGGGAGGAGAGCCTTGGGTAATGCCAGGTTCCGGCACAGAGTTCTTGTCCATAATCCTGTCCATAATTTCGGGCCAAATGGCGCCGATTCGGCCCAACTCCACGGACGGCCATAGCGAATCAGGCCAGGTCAGGCTGACTGTGCTGGTCTGGCAGGACACGGGTTCTGGCACTTGAAAAGCCTTGGCCCAAAAGGCTCGTGGGTTCGAATCCCACTCCCTCCGCTGGTCAGAGGGAGGACATCGCCAAAGGACTAACTTGTAATTCAGTCGGATACACGACCCTGCTCCTCGGCGAGCGCGGTAGCCAGCACGGCGGTAAGGACACGCGCACTAACCCGCCCGGCCTTTTCAGCGTTGTAAGCGGCCAGACAATTCGTGGCGAATCCGGACAACTGGAGAGCAAAGGCATCCACCACCCACGACGGTGGTCTCCCCAACCCGTCAGCGGCGTGCCAGGCGTAGCGGGCGATCTGCGTCGCATACCCGACTCGGCGGCGGTCTCGTTCCGCCGGCGAGATCCCCGGACGCTCAACGTTCATGTCCCAAAAGGCCCTACCCATCAGACGGGAATTCAGGTCGTGCAGGGTCACGGCCGTCTCTCTCAACCACGTCTCCAAGTCGGCTCCCGGGGCAGGGGGCCCGGGCATCAGGCGGTCGTAGCTGGCGAGCATCTCGGCCATGGCCGCAGCGAGCACCTCATCGTGGGTGGCGAAATGGCGGAACACGGTGCGCCGGCCCACACCAGCGACAACAGCGATGTCATCCACGGTGGTGTCGAAGCCGCCCGCAGCTAGAGCTTTGGCGGCTCCCTGGACAATGCGCGCTCGGACCACGGCGCGAGTCTCTTCCCCGAGGGTGGGCCGGCCACGGGGGTGCTGATCGCTGGTTGTGCTCTTCGCCATCACCCGCGACCCCATTCCCTTCGGTCGACGAAACCCGTCCTTGACATCCTATCCCGCCCATGTGACACTCTGGAGTGTCACATGGACACTATCTAGTGTCACCAGGGCCGATACGGCGAGCCCCGGTTTCCCATTTAGGCAGGAACCTCGATCGAATGGTCTGTACACAACCTCTGCTCATCCACACCGACGGGACAGGGTCGTGCGCCGTGAAGGGGTGCCTCGACCAAGGCACGCTGAGTGAAGCCGTGCTTCGACACCGCCATGTGGTCGACTGCCGGGCCGTCCTCGGCGCCCGTTGCCAGCTGTGCCACCGTGTGGGAGCCGATTACCCCGAGGCGCAACCACCCCCCGCTCCTGGACGCAGTGACACCGACTCGTTTTGCCGGGGAACTGCCATCGTCCACGTCGATCTCAGCCTCGAGTGCTCGGTGCAAGGTTGCCTAGCGACCCCGTCGTCGCGAAGTGCTTGGCTCGCCAGACACCCCCACCTTCAATCATGCAGCGGTCGCGCTGTCCGCTGTCCGATCTGCACCATGTCGTCCGATGACCACAATTGAAGATGATTCTTTGGCTTTTGCCGACGGTCAGCTCTCGCCATTGCTCGGTCGATCCCCATCTCAAAACAGTCGACCTCTACGAATGCCTGAGGTCCTCGACCTTCCGATAGTGCGAGCTCTGTGCGCCCCGACAGGACCAGCCCAAACGACCTCAGGGCACTGGAGATCACCCGCTCCCGTCTCCCTATTCCGCTCACCGGAAACCGTACGAAACATCCCAGATACCAGTGCCCGATCGGGGCCAGGCCGACCGCTATGCGCGGAGCGCTGAGATCTCCAACCGCCCATAAGCGCTCCGATCCCGGTCGAGAGGTGGATCCAACAGGCCCGCGCTAGAAGTGGACACCAACCACGACAGGTTCGATCTCGAGTCGAAGTCGCATCTGCGCCGTACGTTCTCGATACGCGCAATCGCGTGGCGGGACCCCACGTCGAGCGGCTCTACGACCTCCTATCCACTTCCCCTCGCAAGATCTCGTCCACCTTCTCTGCCATCCCCGACAGGCTGAAGTGGGCGCAGATGTGCCGGGTACATTCGAGGCCAAGCTGCGGTTCGTCCTGCTGCCAGCCGACGACAGATGCCAATCGCTCTGCGAGTCCGACGGCATCCCCACTGTCGAACAAGAAGCGTTCGAAGGATCCGGTCAGTATCTCGGGTACCCCCCCGACACGCGACGCCACCACCGGGCGCCCCGAGGCCATACCTTCGAGCACGGTCCTGCTCAACCCTTCGGTTACCGACGGCAGCACGACGACGTCGGCTGCGTGCAGGACGGTGATGACGTCGTCACGCATGGGGAACCACTGGCATCCCTCGGGCGCGCGGCCCTGGAGCTCTCGCAGATAGGCATCCGGGTCGCGAGCGAGCACCGGACGACCCTGGAGCACAAGGCGTCCTTCATCGACCGGCATCCCCAGTCGGCCCCAGGCGTCGAGCAGAACGTCAATGCCCTTGTCGACGTCCAACCGCCCGTAGTAAACGGCCACGAAGAGATGGGCTGGGATCCCCAACGCCTGGCGTGCCTCGAGGCGCTGGATCGAGTCTCCAGCCGGGTACATGGCGGGATCGATTCCCGAGTGCACGACGTCGATCCGATCTCCGTCTAGGCCGTAGTCCACCCATGCGTCCCGAGTGGCTGCCGATACGGCGATGTACCGGTCAGCCCAACGGGCCAGTCGACGCGTGGCGGCGTCGTGGAACACGTCGCGGAGGTGGCAAACCACAGAAGCGTGGGTCAGCCTGCCCGTCAACCTCCCACAGACCACGTCCCGAAAGGTGTGCATGTAGATCACGTCCGGTCGGCGGCGGATGCCCGCCACTACTGCCGGAGTGATGCGGGCTCCATCTCGTAGTGAAAGCTTCTCTATGGATAGATGGGCGCGGGTCACCGACTGACAGAACGAGCGATACTCCGAAAGAAGGTCGCCGCCGCTCTCGTAGAGCAGGTCGACCGCATTCCCCCGCTGACTCAATGCCTTCGCGATCTGTGCGCTGCTGATCTCGGTCCCCCCCTCCGGACTCAGGGATCTGGCGTACATGAGGATGCGCATCGATCAGGGCTCGATCGGCGCGGCGTCTCGTGCCCGCCAGCGGTGGCCGCGCATCAGCTCGGCGTCGAGATCCGAGAGGCGTGAAGATCCTTGGCCATCGCGTAGGCCACCAAGACGTTCTTGGCGTCCGACAAGAACGGGCTGAGCCAGAGGACTTCATCATCAGGCTGGGAGACTACGACGAGGACGTCGCGACCGGCGCCGGTAGTCACCTGGCAATGGTACATGTGTGATCAGGCGTGAATGCTGAGGTGGACCATCAACGTCAATGCGCGTTCGGCGGTGACGTTCCCCGCTTTCCGATGATACTCCGGAGACCGTAATGGGCGCGGCGGCACCCGCTTGTCACATTCCCGGCACGTGGCTGAAAGGGTCCACGGTGTTGTCTCATTTCGGGAGGTGGCGCACGACACCACGACCGGCGGCGACGCTAGGGGTCGAGGATGTCGAGCCCGTATGTCACTGCGGCGCCGGCAAGCACCTGGGTGTCTCGTGATGGCAGATCTGGGGGAGGCATGGTCAAGGCGGTTGCCGGCCACCCGCACGTGCGCGTGAAGTCCTCGAACCCAGCTGGGGTGAGCAGCAGAAGGAAGCGGGCCTCGGCCGAATCGACTCGGAACCGGTGCGCGGTCCCTCGCGGACCGAACACGAAAGCACCGGCAACGGCGGTGTGCTGTTGGTCGCCGAGCCAGAAAGTGAGCTCCCCGTCGAGGATGTACCACGCCTCGTCTTCATGATGATGCCGGTGACTGGGTGACCCCGTCCCTCGCGGTGCATGCACCTCGGCAACGGCAAGTTGACCGTTCGTCCGGTCACCCGTCGTCTTGTAGGTGAGCAGACCCCCGGCGAACCACAGTGCCTCACCCTCGTCGGCACTGAGGAGATAGCCGCCCGGCGCGACCTCCAAGGTCACGACCGGCCCTCGGCCACCCCGGCCTTCTCGGCCGCGGTCTTGAGCTGAGCGAGCGTGTGGCACATGTTGTCGTGCAGCTCTCGGCGCCTGTTGAGAGGACCGTCGATGATCCGGGCCCAGAGCGGAAGCCACTTCACGTCGTACGCCTCGGTGACCCGGGTGCCACCTTCGACCGGCTCGAACTGGTAGCGCCACTGGGTGGACTCGCGGCGTCCTTCCTCGGTGACGAACGTGAACTCCCGGCCGCGGTCGGCGACGAGGACACGGCCGTGACGCGACCAGCGGATGAGTTGCTTCGGACCGGTGCGGTTGTGGCCGACGAACTGGGCACCTTGTGCCGGACCGGTGGCTCCGCGGTCCCACTCGACGCGTTGGCACTCGGGGCTCCACTCACCCATACGCGGGAGATCAGCCACCATGTCGTAGACGTCGTCGGGGGTGACGTTGATCACGGTCTGCTCGCTGCCCTCGGTGAGCCACCATCGTCCTTCTTTGGCGTGCATCGCATCTCCCCTCGTTTCCCATTGGCGGGTACATAGCGCAGGCTAATAGTCATAGCTATCGCTGTCAACCAGAAGATATGCTATGCTCGACAAATGGCGCGGGCGGGATCGATGGCACCGAAGGGGGCTCCCGCCGAGACACCCCTCCGACCCGACCGGCGCGCCCGACGCCGTCAGGAGACGATCGAGGAGATCCTCGACATCGCCACGGACATCATGACCGAGGAGGGGGTCAACGGCCTCAGCGTGGCCGAGGTGGCACGCCGACTCGGCGTCCAGCCCCCATCGCTGTACAAGTACTTCCCTTCGCTCATGGCCGTCTACGACGCGCTCTTTTGGCGAGGTCAACTCGAACACCTCGACGTCATGCGCGAGGCGATGGCCGATGCCGAGCCCGGGCTTAACGCCTTGACCTTTGGACTCGAAGCCAGCGGACGCTGGTTGCTGGCCCATCGCGCTGTTGCCCAGCTTCTTTTCTGGAGGCCTGTCCCGAGCTTCGAGCCCTCCGAGGAAGCCTTGGCTCCCAGCATGGAGATGGTCGCCCTCCAGCGCGCCGCCTTGGCCGCTGCCGTCGCAGCCGGAGAACTCGGCCCCGAGGCGAATGCCGACGAAGCTGTCTTCCTGGTCTCCATTCTCATCGCCGGGGTCCTCAGCCAGGCCATGGCCAACGAGCCCGACATCGAATGGGGTCGGGGCCGCTTCACCTCCACGTTCCCCCGACTCATGAAGCTTCTCACCGCCGCATTCCCCTTGCCGGCATAAACATCCCGCGAGAGATGAGTCACACCGGACCGGCGGGCCGGAGCTAGACGTGGCCGCCCTGGTCATGGACCCGGTGTCATCCCTGGCGTTTCGACTCCCATTGGCCCAACTGGTGGCGCAACCACCCGCTCTCCCAGAAACTGACATCGCCTCCACCGTCGAGAAGGGCGTGGTGAGCATCGATCATCACGTCGACGGCACCGACGTGGTCCGGCTGGCGGCACAGGACAGCCTCGGCCAGGTGGATCGCCACGACAGGGTCGGCCGCGGCGAGGTTGGCGCGGGCCCTGGCGACGACGGCGTCGGCCCCGACCAGGTTGACGAGCTCCGCCCATGCCGCCGCGGGGTCCACGGCGTAGAGCTCGGTCGTCGAGCGCAACGTGAACCATCCCATGTATGTCTCCCAGATCGTGCGCACACCCCACGCCACCGTGCCATAGCCCTCCCCCACGCGGAGCTCGGCGGGTAGCCGGATCTCGCGCATCAACGTGGACACGTCTTTGCCCTCGTTCATGCCGGCCAGGGTCTCGCTGTGGACGTAGTCGACCGCATCATGGAGCCGGGCCAGCGCCCCGTCGATGAGCTCGCTCCCAACGATGGGCTCGTGGCGCCCGGTGACGAGCATCGAGGGCCTGAGCTCGCGAACGGTGCGGATGGCAGCGAGGTAGGGCTCGACCATACGGTAGCGGTCGCCCCGCAGCGTGTTGAGGTTCGGAAAGTGCGGGAAGAGCGGTCCCACCAAGTTGCTGATGAGACAGATGCCGTGCTCGGGAAGCCACACGACGCAGCTGTCGATGGTCTCGCCGCCGGGCGTGGCCATGATCTCGAGATCGACGTCGCCGACGCGGAGTCCGAGGCGACGATCGAAGGTGACGTCGGGGACGGGCTTGTCCTGGCGCATGGCGACACCCGGGTTCTCGGCCGCGATCTCCCGCGCCCGTCCTCCGCTGACGTCGAACCAGATAGCGGCTGTCCGCAGCCGTAGCGCCGCGATGCGCTCGTCGTCGTGCTGGCACGCCTGATTGTTGACTTGGGCCACGTACCGGGTGCCGGGCTCTCGGAACAGGCCGACGCCGCCGACATGGTCGACGTGAGCTTGGGTGGTGACGACATAGGGCGTGGGGCCCGGGCACACAGTGTCGAAGACGCGCTTGTGGTGGGGGGCCTCGTACCCCATCCCGGTGTTCACGATGACCCGGCCCGCCTCGGTGACGAGCATGTACGCCGCCGTCGTTCCGCCCGAGCGGTACAGGAAATCGGTAATGCGGTAGGCGGGGTCGTCGTAGACCGGGGTGAGGAGCTCTTTTCCGGGCCGCTCGTCGATGAGCCGATCGACGCTCTCGCTCATGTGACCTCGACTTGCACGGGGACGACGTCGTGGTAAAAGCCGAAGACGTCCCGTACCTCTTTCGGGTCGACACCGAAGTCGGCCCGCAGGTCGTAGACGACCTGACCCTCCTTGTCGCGAGGGTGTTCGGCGACATACGTCGCAATCTGCGCCCGTGCCTGGTCGGTCATCGTCAGACCGGCCATGCGGTAGATGCGCTCGACCGTGGCCGTGTCGTCGGCCATGAATTCGTGAAAGAGCACCTCTTCGCACCTGTCGGGCGGAACGAGGTGTCGGTCGCGAAGCGACGCCTCGAGCAGGCGCCGGATCCGGTCGGTCCAGTACGAGAGGTAGTAGTCGGGTTCGGGTGTCCGGTAGTTCATGCGGGCGGCGTAGGCGGTCATCGTCGCCGCCGACTGCACCACCGACACCGGGTCGCGGTGGGTGACGACGACGGCGGCATCGGGGAAGACTCTGAGCAGGGGCCCGAGCTGCTCGAGATGCTGAGGCGATTTGAGCAACCACCTCTCCCTGGGCTTCTGCCACTGCAAGATCTGGAGCACGGTCTTCAAGTAGGCGTAGTGCGGCGTTTGGTCGTGGGACAAGTAGCTGTCGCGCCAGCGCGGCACACGGGCCACCCACTCGAGCTGATAACTCGAGAAGTCGGGGAGCTGAAGCTCGAGCTCCTCGTGGACGTGGTCGGGGCGCATGGGGTGCATGGCGGCGAGGTACGGCAGCATCGCCTCCATTCCCCGCCACTCCTGCTCCGCCCGTCGGTAGCGCGGGTCGGTGCCGTCGGGGAGTGACGGTTCGCGGTCGCTGGGAACCGGCTCGTAGCTCTCCCATAGTGGGAGCGACCGGAGGCGATCGTCGGCGGCGATGAGATTCACCAGGTGGGTCGTGCCGGAGCGAGGCAGTCCGACGACGATGATCGGGGCCGCGATCTCGATCTCGAGGATCTCGGGGTGCCGGGTCAACAGGTCCCTGATTCGCAGTCGGTTGCTCGCATAGCGGACGCAGTCCCGGAACAGCGTCAGACGCCCCAGCCCGGTGCGCTCGGGATCGGCGTCGACCTCGGCCAACCACAGGCCAAGGCGGACACGGAAGTCGTCGGGACCGAAGTCGTCGAGCCCGGTGCGCTCGACGGCGACAGCGAGCACCGCCGCTTCGGTCAGGTCCACCGGGTTGCGCTCACCGTGGTCGAGCGCCAGGCGTTGGACGTCGGTGAGCCGGGGCTCGCGCAAGTCGGTGACGCGAATGCGTGCGCCGATCGTCATCCCTGCACCGAGAATCCACCGTCGACGGGGATCGTCTGCCCGGTCACGTAGCGGGCTGCGGGGCTGGCGAGGAAGAGCACGACGGGTGCCACGTCCGAGGGGGTGCCTAGGCGCCGCATCGGCGTGCGGTCGAGGATCGGACCGGTGAGCTCCTCGAAATCCAGCATGGGCGCGGTCATGTTGGTCTCGATGAGCCCCGGGGCGACCGCGTTCACTCTGATCCCGTGGCGCGCCCACGCCACGGCCAGCGTCTTGGTGAGCTGCACGACACCACCCTTGGCGGCACCGTAACCGGGAACGGCTTCGATACCGAAGAAGCTCGACATCGAGCCCACGTTGATCACGCTGGCTCCACTGTCGATGGCGCTCGCCTTGAGGAGCGGTTTGCACTCCGTGGCCATCCGGAACGCCGCGAACAGGTTGACGGCGACCACTTCCTCGAAGACCTCCGGGTCGTACTCGCTGCGGCCGCCGGGCAGGTTCTGGCCGGCATTGTTGACGAGCACGTCGAGCTCGCCGAGCTCGCCCGCCACCGCACGAATCGCATCGGGGTCGGGGAGCCGGCACTGGAGATACACGAAGCCGCTCAGGTCGTGGTCGTAGTCACCGGACGAGCCCCGTGTGCCCGTGATCGTGACATGGGCGCCGGCCTCCCGGAAAGCGGTGGCGACCCCGAGTCCGATCCCGTTGGAGCCGCCCGTGACGAGGACTCGCGCGCCGCCGTAGTCGAACCTCGCCGCTACCACACCGCCTCCCATCGTCTCGAGCCGGACGAGCGGACCATGGCGAGCGCGCCCCGCACCTCGCCCAGCGAGTACTCCGCACCGACGCAAGGAGTGTCACCATCGAGTACGGCTGCCTCGAAGGCGGCGATCTGGTGCTCATAGCTCTGCAGGTAGCCGCCCTGGCCCACAACGGTGCCGCGGGGGTCGGACCCGTCGTAGACCTTCACCCGACCCAGAACATCGATGACCACCTCGGCCCGACTGCCGGTGACCTGGAAGAGCGGGAGCGGGGCGACGGGCCCAGGGGAAAGGATGGCGTCGAAGCTTGCCACGACGCCTGAGTCGAATCGACACAGGGCCCGGCACATCGACTCCCCCTCCATGGCCTCATAGGGGCGAGAGGTGGCGGCCACCACCTCGACCAGTTCGCCCAACCACATCCGCAACGGGCGCAGCCAATGCGAGCCGGCGTCGATCGCCACGCCTCCACCCGCCTCTGCCACCGAGAATCGCCAGTTGCCCTCGCCGAGGAACTGCTCCATCGGCGCAGCGCAGTGCCACGCCCGAGCGGTTATCACCTCGCCGATGGCGCCCTCGTCGATGAGGTCCTTGGTCTGCACCACCTCGGGCCAGTACTGGGCGTTCTCGGCCACGAGAAACACGGCCGGCGACGATCGGGCCGCCGCCAGGATGCGGTCGCACGCGTCGAGGGTCGGCGCCATGGGCTTCTCGAGCAGGACGTGCTTGCCCGCCCCGAGAGCGGCGACAGCCAACTCCTCGTGGAGCCGGTGCGGGACCATGATCAAGGTCGCATCGAAGGTTCCGTCCGCCAGGGCCTCGTCCATGGACCCGAAGGGCTCCGCGCCGGTTTCCTTCGACATCGCCAGGGCCCGATCGCGATCGACGTCGACGGCGGCGGTGACTTCGGTCCTCGGTGCCGCCGCACGCAGTGCCGCCAGGTGCCACTGTGCGATCGCTCCGCAGCCGACAAACGCCAACCGCAGGCGACGCTCGGGACCCGGCGCGACCATGCGGGGTACCCTACGTGCGCACTATGGAAGCTGCACGGTCCCGAGTCGCCCTCCCCGGTCCTATTCGTCAGAACGGCTATGTCGTACGCGACCTCGATCGCGCCATCGATGCGTGGCTGACCATCGGCGTGGGGCCGTGGCTCCTTCTGCCCCACCTCACCCAGACGGGCTCGGTATACCGGGACCAGCCGACCGCGCCGGTGGTGTCCATCGCCTTCGCCAACTCCGGAGACATGCAGGTCGAGCTCATCCAACAGGAGGACGACTCGCCCAGCATCTATCGCGAATTCCTCGACGCCGGGCGGGAGGGATTCCACCACCTGGCTTGGTGGACAGAAGACTTCGGCGGCGTGACTCGTGCCGCCGAGGACGCCGGCTGGCCGGTCGTGCACGCCGGCAACGCCGGCGGCATGGCGCAGTTCGCCTACTACGACGCGGGGGGCTTCACGAGCACGGTCATCGAAGTCATGGAGCTCACCGACGCCACCCGTTGGCTCGTCGCCACCGTGCGCGACGCGTATGACGGTTGGGACGGCAGCAATCCGGTCCGCAATCTCGTCTGAGGGCCACGGCTGTGGGTCAGTCCCCACCGAAGCGGTGCTCGAGGACGGCACCGTTGCAGAACACCGAAACAGGGCCGTCGTCGCTGACGGCGATCACGGTCGCAAGGGGGTCGTCGCGGCTGTAGCGACGCCCTGAGGTGTGGCGAGTGCCTCGCAGCGCTTCGACGGTCTCTTCGGCCACGGGGCTCGGCACGAGCCGCACACCGAGTTGGCGCAACACGCCCTCGGCGTCGAAGACGGCCGCGCCGTCGACCTGGGCGAGGGCGTGGCGAAGCGGTGCGAGATGAGATGCCTTCTGAATTCGCAGAGGCGGCGGCGTCGGAAGGCGCTCTTCGACGGGTGGGCCCGCCTCGGTGTCGGGTCGATAAATGAGCAAGGCGCCGATCCCCAGTGATCCGAGGTCGTGGATGGCGAAGTTCAGCATCGCCTCGAGCACCACGGGGTCGCCATGGGCTGAACTGGTGGTGACACCCTCGACCCAACTGCTCACCGGCGGCTCGTAATGCCAGCGGAAACCCTCCCATCGGAGCACACCGAATTCCGCGACGACCCGGACCCACCCGGCGGGATGGCGCTGCACGATCGTGGCCTCGAAGACGCGGGCCAGGATGACAAGGTCCCGTTCCGAGCCGGCGGGACGGTCGAAAACCATCCATTCTTTTGTGCCGTCGGTACGGCGGACGAGCCAACTCGAGAGCCCATCGGTGAATCGACGGATGGCGGGGAGCGGTTGGCGGACGACGGCCCCCCGGGTGATGTCGAGCTGTGCCCCGGACGCCCACGTGGTTGGATCGGACCGGGGCTCGAGAACCGTGCCGCTGCTGGCGACCCGTCGCTCATGGACGGCGGGGCGAAGGGCATGATCGATCTCCTCCACCAGCATGGCGCGGAAGTCCTCGGTTCCTTCCGGACGCAGCCCGCTTTCCTCGAGCTCCTCGGCGAGGCGTCGTCGTCGCCCGGCGCCGGGGTCAGGCATCGACTACGGCAGGGGCCGGGGGGTCACGACGTCGATCCCCGCCATGGAGAGGCGAGTGGCTCCGACGCAGCAATGACGCGGTGGACTCAGGGCCGGCTGTTGGCATCGGAGACGATCATGAGCCAGACGGGTTGAGCTTGCAAGGAAACGAAATCCAGGACAACTTCACGCTCTCGTCACAGAGCCTTCTTAGGCTCGAGTGTGGGATCGAATCCTCTGGTCCAAGCCCCGATCCGTCCCACGGGGCCGCCAGGTCGGGACAGGCCCCGACCAGAGGCATCAGAGTCCCTCGGCGCAGGAGGCACCATGGACACCGATTGGATGGGTCAGGGGCGATGCAAGGACATGGACCCCGCAGTGTTCTTCCCTAGTGACTGGATGGGGGTCCAGTCTGCCCAGCGCGTCTGCGCCGACTGCACGGTGAGTCGGCAATGTCTGAGCTACGCCCTTGCCAGTCGGATCACTGACGGCGTGTGGGGTGGAACCTCCGAGCGCCATCGCGTTCGCCTTCTTCGTTCCCGAGCAACGACAAGAATTCCGGCCTTCGTGGCGGCCCTCGACCATGCTCAGCCTTGAGGTGCGCCCGCTGTGACGATGACGTTCTCAGTCACTCCGGAGGGCCCCTGCATGTACGGCGCTCAGGACGGTCTGGAGCGCGGGCCGAGCCGAGTCGCCTTGACGGGTGCACGCGAACCACGGCTCCTCGGGGGTCAGATGAGACACGGGGAACACCTCGACCACTCGTTCGTCGGCCAGGGCGTCACGACAGACGAATTCGGGCAACAAGCTCACCCCTAACCCGAGCTCCACCGCTCTGAGCACCGCACGAAGGTCGGGAGCGACCAGTTGCAGCTGGGCGGCAAAGGGCCGTCCCAGGGCAGTGAGCCAGAATCGGCGTGTGCGGGGCAGCTCCAGGCTGTAAGAAACCCATGACCGACCGCTGAGCCACGCCGACACCTGGTCCAGGGAGTCGAACCGGTCCGGCGGCAGGTGATGCGGAGCCGCCACCAGGACGAAGCGATTGACCCCCAACGTCGTGGCGCCGATGCTGCGCCGGGGAGGCGTCGAGCTGGTGACGATGACGTCCAACTCGCCCCGGTCCAGCTGCACGAACAGCTCGGCGTCACTTCCGAAGACCACGGTCACGGCCACCGTCAGGCCGACGAGGCACGGCAACACGTGGGCGGCGAAGAACTCGGGGCTCGAGCCGAAACGGACGGGCGGTTCGGGGGCCGGTACGGCCCCCGCGTCGAGGTCGCGCAACACCTTTTCGAGGCCATCGAGGGGCTCGGCCACCCTGACGTAGAGCTCTCGTCCCCGTTGGGTGGGTTCCATGCCGGCGGGACTGCGCACGAACAGCGACTCCCCGAGGGCCCGTTCGAGCGAGGCCAGCTGTTGGCTGGCCGCGGGTTGCGTGAGGCCGCGGTGAGCCGCCCCATCTGTGACCGAACCGCTGCGGTAAACGGCCACGAAAGTCCGGAGCCACTCCGAGCGTGCCATTAGCAAAGCTTATCTTAAGGATAAGAAGTACTTCTTTGCTTATTCGAGAAACCTCCGGGACGATGGGCACATGCCCGACACGAGCTCGCCCCCTCACCCCTATCTCCATGGACATCACGACAGCGTCCTTCGTTCGCATCGGTGGCGGACCGCCGAGAATTCCGCCGGCTACCTGATCCCCAGCGTCGAACCCGGGGCGCAGGTGCTCGATGTCGGCTGCGGTCCCGGCACGATCACCGTCGGCCTGGCCGGCTACGTCGGCGTGGGCCGAGTGCTCGGGATCGACGCGGCCGAGGGAGTTCTCGCCGAGGCTCGGGCCGAGGCGACGAGGCTCGGGCAGCACAACGTCACCTTCGAGGTCGGCGACGTGAACCACCTCGACTTCGGAGACGAGGCCTTCGACGTGGTCCACGCCCATCAGGTGCTCCAGCACCTGCCCGACCCGGTGGCGGCGCTCCTCGAGATGAGAAGGGTCTGTCGCCGCGGCGGCATCGTCGCCGCTCGTGACGGGGACTACGGCGCCATGTTCTGGTCTCCCGAGGACCCCGAGATGGACGAGTGGCGGACCCTCTACCAGCGAGTCGCCCGGGCGGTGGGCGGAGAGCCCGACGGAGGGAGGCGGTTGCTGCACTGGGCGCGACGGGCCGGCTTTGCCGACATCACGGTCTCGGCCAGCACGTGGTGCTTCGCAGCACCAGACGAGCGGTCATGGTGGGGGGAGCTGTGGGCCGAGCGCCTCACGGGTTCGAGCTTCGCCGACCAGGCCGTGAGCACGGGCCTGGCCACGCCCACCGACCTCGAACGACTGGCGCACGCGTGGCGTCGGTGGGCGTCGAGCGACGAAGGAATGTTCGTCGTCCCCCACGGCGAGATCCTCTGTCGGAGATGATCACGCGCCATCCCCACGCCCGCGCCCCTGCTGAAAGGTGCGAGGCGCCGGGCGGCGACAAGGCCTACGCTGTCGGGGTGCGGCAGCGCTGGTTCTCCCGCCGAGCGGTTCTCCTTCACTGCGAGTTCTGGCTCATCGCGTTGGCGTGCCTGGCGGCGGGCTGGTGGCAAGTGACGAGAGCGCTGGGCGGGAACGGGCTCAGCTGGTTCTACTCGGCCGAGTGGCCGGCGTTCGCCGTGCTCGCCATCGCCGGTTGGTGGCACCTCATCCACGAAGACCCCGAGGCCTACCGAGCTCGGAAGCAGCGCCCGGCCGAATGGGATGCCCCGGACAGCGTTCCCGACTGGTGACGCGATGCGCCGAAAGCACCTGATTTTCCCGGCACGAGCGGGGTTCGACCGGTAGCATCAGCGACATGCCGAACCGGCTGGGGCTCGGAGAATTGCCTGTTGTTCGGCAACATTCTGGCGTGGTGGCGCGGCTTCAGAGCTACATCGCGCTCACCAAGCCTCGGATCATCGAGCTCCTGCTCATCACGACCGTTCCGACCATGTTCGTCGCCGCTCGCCACGTGCCTTCGGTTCGTCTCATGGCTATGACCGTCGCCGGAGGAGCGCTCGCCGCAGGCGGCGCCAATGCGCTGAACATGGTGTACGACCGCGATATCGACGCCAAGATGGAGCGGACCAAGAACCGACCCCTGGTGACCGGGGCGATCACGCCGCGTGCTGCCACGGTCTTCGCGGTGCTGCTCGAGGTAGCGGCCTTCGTCTTGTTGTGGACGACGGTGAACGCGCTTTCGGCCGTCCTGGCGGTGTCAGCCACGGCCTTCTACATCGGGGTGTACACGATGTGGCTCAAGCGGTCCTCCTCGCAGAACATCGTCATCGGTGGGGCAGCCGGCGCCGTGCCGGTCCTGGTCGGATGGAGCGCGGTGACCGGGCACGTGGGGCTCGCCCCGTTTGTCATGTTCGGGGTGATCTTCCTCTGGACCCCGCCCCATTTCTGGGCCCTGGCCGTTCGCTACCGCGACGACTATTCGAATGCTCAGGTCCCGATGCTCCCGTCGATCACCGATCTCCGCACCGTGACGCGCTGGATCATGGCGTACGTCGTGGCGGTATGGGCTCTGTCGCTCATCCTCGCCCCCGTCGCCCATTTGAATCTCGGTTATTCCGCGGTCGCTTTCGTTCTGGGCGCTGCCTTCTTCCTCTACGCCGGGGCGCTCTGGCGCGACCCCAGCCCGCGCCGGGCCATGAAACTCTTTGGATTCTCGATCACGTACTTGACGGTGTTGTTCGTGGCCATGGGCGTCGATGCCGTTGTCCGGATCCACTGAGCTCGCCGGCGGGGACAGCCAGGAACTACGGGTGTCCACGGGAGTGACCGAGCAGGGACCCGGCTCTTCGACGCTGTCGAGTGCCGAGCGCGCCGCCGCCTTCAGCTCGACGGAGCCGAAGGTCCCGCGCAAATTCGCCGTGATCGTGATCGTGGCGCTGGCGGTGCTCGCCATCGGAGGCGCCCTGGGCGAACGCCTGCTCTCGAGCCTCGGTCTCAATCCCGACGCGACTTCGACCGTCTCTTCCACGACGCCGAAGGCGCCCACACCGGTGATCGCCCCACCACAGCCGCCCTCGATACCGGAGGTGGGCGCCCCGCTTCTGGAATTCATGGGAATCACGAAGCTCCCGCAGAGCCCCGCCCCGGCGATATCGCTGGTGGACCAGCACGGACAGCCCGTGTCGCTCACCGACGAGCGCGGCCATGTCGTCGTCCTGACCTTCTTCGACGCTCCGTGCCAGGACATCTGTCCGGTTCTGTCCGCCGAGCTCGTACAGGCGGCGACCGACCTGGGGCCCGCGTCCTCGCGCGTCGTCTTCCTGACCGTGAACACCGACCCGCTCGCCCTCTCCGCCGCCCCGGCGCAAGCAGCCGCGGCGCGCACCGGGCTCGGCGCCGTGACCACGTGGCACTTCCTCACCTCGAACCTGGACACCCTCAACGCCCTGTGGCGGGCCTACGGTGTGTCGGTCAACGTGTCCCAGACCTCGCAAATCGTGGCCCATAACGATGTCATGTACTTCATCGACCCGAGCGGCCGCCTCCGTTATCAGGCGACCCCCTTTGCCGACGAGAGCCCGACGGGGGTATTCAGCTTGGCCCCCGCCAGCATCGCCCGGTGGGGCACGGGCATCACCACGTACGCCGAACAATTGCTCGGGGGAACCCCGTGAGCGGGATCACGGGCCCCACCATGTCAGAGCGTCTCTTTCCTCCCACCCCCGATCCCGGCGCCAGCCCACCACGCTGGTACCGCCGGCGGGCTGTGCTTGTCACCCTCGGCGTCATCGTCGTCGTCGGCGCTGCGGTCATCACCGATCTTCCCACCCCGACGTCACGCGCTTCCGACACCCAGGGCGAGTCCAGCGTCATCAGCGAGATCAACGCGGACATCGCCCCGTGTCTCTTCTCCGTGCGCGAGGCCCTCACCCTCTACTCCGATGCAGAGGGCACATTGAGCGCCGCCCACCGGGCGCAGATCCCGGCCCTGCTTCGTGACGACCAGAATGCGTGCTCGTACACCGATGCGAACATCTTCGACCTGTCCGACATCTCGGTCCCGGGAACCGCGGCGGGCAAGCAGGTGTCCCAGGCAGTCAACACCGTGACTGTGTGGGCCACCTCCGACGCCTTGAGCACGATCCAGGCGGTCCAGGTGCTGACGTCGCGTCAGGCCGATGCAAAGGCGAGGACGGAGCTCCGCGCCGACGAGCGACTGTTGGCCGCAGACCGTGACAAGGCGACCGGAGAGATCGACGCCGCCGGACGGTTGCTCGGGACGAGGCTTCCCGCCCTCGACGTCTCCAAGGAGGTCCTTCCCGGGGTGTCGCGCTCGTAGGTGACCTGGGAAACGACCTCTGCGTCTACGGCTGGACTCCTCGTCCGAACGGATCCGTTCCGCCTGGGCGTTCGCCCGCCGACCACTCCCCGGCTCGGCGGCGCCCGTCGCGCATCAGACGGTGAAGCGCGTCGTCGGGATCCTCATCGCTTCGCAGCCAGATGGCGAGGTTCGAGAAGATCACGGGGAGAAACGCGCACAGCGCGGTGAACCACAGGATCCAGGTCGTGAGGGCCTGGTCCGCCGAGACACTGAGTTGGCGTCCGGCCACATGGGCGTAGGCGCGGTACACCGAGGCGTGAGACAGCCCCACCACGTAAGCGGTCACCCACATGGTCCACATCGCGACGGCGGCGAGGGCGATGCGCTTCGGTCGGGCCAAGCGAGCCGAGAACGGCGGTGAGTCGAGCAACTCGAGCCAAAGCCCGATGCCGGCGGCCCCGAGGGAGACAGCCTCGACTAAGGACAACCAGCCGTGACGAGCGAGCGCGTCGACGCTGACGGGGAGACGCCACGCCACCACCACCACCATGTTGAACGTGAGGTAGGCGAGACTGTTCGTCAACTCCGGGTGCCGACGACGTCGAGCCGCAACCCGATCGAGAAGCCCGGGTTGCTCCAGGACGGGGACCCCTTCGGCGTCTCTGGCGCCGGACCACCGGGCAGCCAGGCCGAGACGTCGCCACGGGGCGCTCACGACGATCAGAGCGGGGGCCACGACGGCTAGGAGGGCGAATTGCAGGGCTTCGAAGACCTCGACCCGTCTGGCCTGGGTCGACAGAGGAGGCACCAGGGCGACGACGACAAGAGAACCGGCGAGCACCGCCAAGGGCAGGCCGATCCGACCGGGTCGCCACCACGTTCTGACGCCGACGGAAACGGGGGCCCCTATGGGCAGGGCGGAGGGGGCCACTGGTCAGCGGCCCCGGTGGTCACCGGTTCGGGCGGCGCTGGAAGAATATCCACAAAGACACGACGACGAGCGTCCCGACGGGGATGGCAAACGTGAGGGCCTGGGCGCCGACGAGGCTGTTGGTCCCGAGCATCGCTCACCACTTTTCTTCCGGGTGTCTCCACCCATCATAGATCCGCCCCTGCCGCCACCGTCGGCCGCAAAGGGACCCTCAGACCGCCTGGTCAGATCACGTAAAAGAGTAGCCAGAAGAACAACGCCACGAGGGCGATGAAGCCCCAGAAGTACGAACACGCCTCGAGGTTGGCCCGGAACAGACGGGCCACCGGCAAGGTCGAGCGCGTCATCCCACCGTCCTCGGTCACCGCCCGGCGCAGGCGGTACGAGCGAGCCAGCAACGTCTCGAGCCAGTACACCCCGCACAGGAGCAGGGCGATGTTCATCCCCGCCCATGCGATGAAACACGATGCATACCCGCTCGAGCCGGGGAAGAACGGGAGTTTGGTGAGCTGCCACACCTGCAGCCCGACAGCGATGAGGCCCCCGCCTACCGTGATCCAGCCCGCGACCTCCCAATCGAGGGTGATTCCCCGCCTGAGCCGGCGGGTGCCGTATCCGTTCAACAGCGCACTCGCCAACGCGAAGGCGAAGACAGCGCTGCCGATCCCCGTTGGAGCCGTGACCTGGTGGGGTCGCCACAGGTCTTCACTGTTCGTCGAACGCAGGTAGAAGTAGGCAAAGGCCAGCGATGCGAAGAAGAACGCCCCGATGCCGATGATGAGGCGCCCCGCGGTCCACATGGCGCCCTCGGCCGACCGCATCTCGTACTCGATCTCCTCCGGCGTCTCGATCAACGTCGGAGCCTCGTAGGCCATGTAGTCCTCGCCGGCGACGGGTTCGGTCGTCATGCGATCGGTGGCCTCGGGTCGCCTGACCCCTCTTCCCCGGCGGTCTCGTCCGAGCTGACCGCGCTCGGCGCGCCCGGAGCAACCGCTCCGCTCAGCGCCAGGGTCCGGGGCCCGAGGTCGGCCACGTTGCGGGCATCCGCCGCCCCGTAGTGGTACGGGTCGGCCAGGACCACGGGAATGCGGGCGAAGTTGTACGGAGGCACCGGCATCGGCGTCTGCCACTCGAGACCGCGAGAGTTCCAAGGGTTGGGAGAAGAGGGCTTCGGGTCGATGAACATCGACCAGACGAAGTTGACGACGAAGATGATGAACGAGGCCCCGAGGCAGAAGGCGCTCACCGACGAGATGTCGTTCAGGGTCTGGAGGTTCTGCGCGTACTCGAACACGCGCCGAGGTTGGCCCAGGAGCCCCACGAAGAACAGCGGGAAGAACGTGAAGTTGAAGAAGATGAACATCGTCCAGAAATGCCATTTGCCGAGCCGCTCGCTCAACGTCTTCCCCGTCATCTTCGGCAGCCAGTAGTAGAGACCGCCGAAGAAGGCGAACACGAGCCCACCCATGATGGTGTAGTGGAAGTGGGCGAGGACGAAGAAGCTCCCGTGGACCGTGACGTCCACGGGCACGTCTGACAGGAAGACTCCGGAAATACCACCGATGAGGAAGTTGAAGAACATGCCGAGGGCGAACAACATTGGCACCGCGAAACGGATCTTCGCTTTCCACAGCGTGCCCAGGCCGACGAGGAAGATGAACCCCGTGGGGATGGAGATCAGTTCAGTGGTGAGCATGAACAGGGGTCGCATGTCGGGGTTGATCCCGCTCTGGAAGAGGTGGTGCTGCCAGACGAAGAAGGACAGCAATGCGACACCGATCATCCCCGCGGCGGCGATCCGGTAGCCGAAGAGCGGTTTTCTCGTGAACACCGGCAGGATCTCGGCGACGATCCCGAAGCCGGGCAGGGCCATGATGTACACCTCGGGATGCCCGAAGAACCAGAAGAGGTTCTGCCACAGGAACGAGCTCCCCCCGTGTTCGTTGACATAGAACGCCGTCTGGGCGGTCCGGTCGAGGACCCCGAACAGCCCGGCGGCGACGAGCGTCGGCGTGGCCAGGGTCAACAACGCAGCCGTCGCGAGGATCGACCAGACGAAGATCGGCACCCGGCCCCAGGTCATTCCCGGAGCGCGGTAGTTGACGATGGTGGCGAGAAGGTTGAACCCGGCGCAGATCATGCCGATCCCGATGACGGCGAAGCCGACCAGGTAGGAGTCCATCCCGCCACCCGCTTGGGTCTGCAGCGGCGCGTACCCGGTCCACCCCGTCGGGAACCCGCCGAGCGGCAGGGCGGTCAAGATGACCAGGTAACCGGCGGCGAAGATCCACAACGAGAAGGCCTCCACACGCGGGAAGGCCATGCGTCTCGACCCGATCATGAGGGGGACCAGCCAGTTCCCGAGGGGGCCGATGACGATCGACGACGCCATCATCATCATGATCGTCCCGTGCTCGCTGACCACCGAGATGTAGGTGCCCGGCCCCAGGAGGTGGTTGGTCGGACTCAACAACTCCGTCCGGATCGCCATCGCCAACAGACCGCCGGTGAAGAAGAACAAAAGGACCACGACCGTGTACTGCAGGCCGATGATCTTGTGGTCGAGGGCGGGGCCGAAGTACCGGGTCCAGCTCTTCGACTGCGCGGGAGGAAGTGGCTCGCGGCCGAACATCTTGGCCACCGGGTAGTCGAGCATCCCGGCCCCGGCCAGCCAGCCCACCACGCCGATGGACAGGGCCAGGACTGTGGCGACGTCATTCTGGCCGTTGCCTTGGACGTTGATGTAGCCGCTGGCGATGCTGTTGCCGAGGAAGTGGCCGAGCGCGTAGCCGGCCACGGCGCCGACGAGCGCCCGACCGAGATGAGGCCCGAGCCACCTCGGACTCCGCCGGGCCCGGGGACGCGCAGGCGGGGTGTCTCCGGAGTGCGCGGCTCCGATCGACTCACGCATGTCGAGTGCCATGCCCTCAGTCGTCCTTCCTATTTGCTCGGAGTCGTGGCGCCATACTGCTCAACCTTGCTGTACGGGTCGATATTGTCGGGGTAGTAGCCGCCGTCGGCGCCGTTTGCGTCAGGGACATAGGTGTAGGAGAACGCCGGCAGGAGCTTGGTGTTGGCCGCGTTCTGGCGTTGTGTGGACTGCGCCCAGACGAAGAACTGCGCCCTGGACACGACCCGGCCAAAGTTGTACATGGCGCCGTGCCACAGGCCGCACAGCTCCGAACAGCGGACGGTGAACTGGCCGAGTTGCTTGGTCGTGGTGTAGGCGATGTTGTCCTGAGAGGGGTTGGCGTCTGCCTTGACCCCGAGCTGGTAGGCCCAGAAGGAGTGGATGACGTCGAGTGAGGTGACGTGAAACTCGACCGTTGTGTCGACGGGCAACATCAGCTGCCTGGTCTCGAACCCCCCGAACGTCGGGTATCGATAGGTCCACGCCCATTGCTGGCCGATGACCTGGACCGGAAGGATGTCGTGCGACGTGGGCGTCCAGATCGGGGACGGACCCTCGCCGCCCCCGGCCCCGGCGGGCACGATGAGCTCGAACGTTCCGTACACGAAGACACCGAGGACGATCGCGGTGGTGGTGGCGATCCAGCCGACCTGGATGCCGAGATTGCCTCGGGCCTTGGGGCCGCCCTCGGGCTCGGCGTCGCCAGAGCGCGACTCCCGCCACACGATGAGGGCGTAGGCGCCGTACACCCACACCGCCAACATCACGGGCAGCGCGATCATGAACAAGACGGTGAAGTCCGTTTGTTGACCACTCGCCGACGACGTCATGGCTCCGGGGGGTACATGGGGGCTGACGGCGAAGTAGAAGACGAGGTCGAGCGCGACCGAAAGGACCACCCAGATGGTGATCAGGCGGCGGAAGTGGTGGGTCTCTGCGCCCCGGCTCACGCCACCACCTTGAGGAACCCGCCCATGTACCCCACGGTGGACATGGGACCGCCGTTGCCGTAGAGATAGCCGAGCCCACACGGGACGAAGCACTGCCAGGGGTACTGACCGGGGCCTGGCGTCATGAACGAGAATTTCACGATGTTGTGCGGCGACTTGAACGTGCAGGGTGCGACAGCACAGAGGTTGGCGCTCCCATTGTCGGCGTAGAGAGGCACACTGATCCCGAGCGTGGGGATGGCGAAGGTGTGGCCGACGCCATTGCCCGAATTGGAGTCGATGACCTGGAAGGTCTTCCCGTTCAACACGGCGTCGTCGCCGATCGTTCCGCTCACTTGGCCCCACTGCTGGTTGCGCAGGGGGGAACCGCCGTCGTACTGGAACACGGTGACGTTGATCCGGGTGTGGGCCGGGAGGTCCCACAACGTGGTGTGGACCCACTGCCCGCTCGGTGTCTCTGTGAGGTACGACACCCACGTGGGGTGGGGGCCGAAGCCGATCGAGCCGACGGTCTGGACGCTCATGTCGACGGGGGCGCCCGGCTGATGTCCCGTCGTGAAGTCAACGGTGGGAGGAGAGGAGCGGATGAAGGCCATCGCCGTGAAGACGACGAGCCCCACCGCCACTGCGAGCAAGACGCCGAGGATGACCAGTCGCCCCCCGCGGCTCATGCTCAACGACCCGATGCCCCGGCAGACACGCCTGCATCCACGTTCATACCGCGTCCCCTCGGCCAGTACTTTCGTGACGACGGGTAGCACACGCTCCTGCCAGCGCAGGGCATGCCGGTCGCCTCGCCGAGCACGCTAGGCCCCGTACCGGCCCTCGTCAACGACCTTTTGCGGGGACAACGGTGCGCTCGGGAGGCGGTGGACCAAGCGCTCGAGGACGTTCGAGAACCCCCCCTCCTCGACCATGGCCCGGCGGAAGACGACGATCAGCGCGGGCACGGCCCAGAAGTCCCCGCACACCCACAAGATGGCCGCCCCGATCTGCTGGTCGGCGAACGGGGGCAGCGTGACTCCCGGGACGTGGGCGTACACGCTGTACCACGAGACGCTGCTGAAGATGCTCAGGGACATGGCCAGCACGAACATCACGACGTTGGTGGCGATGATCGCCCCCCCCTGCCACACGAACGAGGCTCGGGGCCGCATCGGGTGCGACGGGATGATCTGGAGCCAGAAGAGGACGCCCGCGGCGAGGAAGCTTCCGTGCATGAGCCAGATGTGCGCGAGCTGGTTCTTCTCGGCGAAGTCGAACAGCGCGGGGAGGTGCCAGAGGACCATGACGGCGTTGAACACGATCAGCGCCGTCCAGGGGCTTCTCACCCACCGACCCACGGCGCGCAATGGACGCGCCCAGCTCCCCAGAAGCACGGCCCGACCGATTCGGCGGCGGGACCCGACCGGGAAGGCGAACAGCAGGGGAAGCCACGGTGCCCCCGCCACGATGAGAATGGGGGCGTAGAACGAGATGAGGATGTGCTCGATCATGTGGACGAAGAAGTAGTCGTCCGACCAGTAGTCGATGGGAGACTCGACCGCCACCAGCAGACACAGCAGACCGGCGTAGAACACCAGCGAGCGCCAGCGCCGGTTCCTCGTGCGGCGAGGGTCGGATCGGCCCCGGAGCCGTGCCAGCCCCACCTCGTGGGCCAGCACGAGTGCGGCCACGACCACCAGGAACGGGTCGAACGACCAGTGGCCGGTCAGGTACGACATCGCTCGATCCTCGATGTCGGTGCCCGTCGGGGTGTGGGGCTCACGAAGAGGAGCCGAACTGAATCGGCACTGACACGGTACCGATCTTGGTCCAAGACGCCGTCGACGTGTCGAGCCTCCAGTCCGTGAACTGCGTCGAGGCCACTGCTAGGGCGTCGACCACCGCACCGGTTCCCACCACCACCTCGGCGGTCCCACGGGGCGGAGCCGCCGTGGCGTGCCACGGACCACCGGGGCCCGTCTCGAGGTCGAGGGCCAAGGACCGGTTCGGTCGCTGCGTGAGGACCACGAATCCGCCTCCGGGCTCGACTCCTGTGGACGCGATGCGATCCTCGTGGCCCAGGGGGAGAGCCCCCGACCGTGACCAGACCCCGCCCGCCGATCCCGCCACGCCGATCAGCCTGGTCACCGACCCGTCGTCCACCGCCACTAGGCCGTTGGCGACACCGTCGACCTCGACGAGTCGTAACACCTTCGTCGCGTCCGACCCCGGGCCGCCGGTGAGCCGGGGCCCGACCAACCGCCAGACGCGATCGGTGAGCCCGAAGATGCCGACGACCCCCCGTGTCGTGCACGTCGCACCAACGAGAGTGCCTCCGGTGTTGTCGAGGGCAACGGCGGTTAGGGTGCCTACGCCACAGGCCCTGCCCGCCACCGAGGAGGCGATGGCGGTTCGGCTCGCCACCTTCGACTCGATCGACGATGTCCCCGTGCTCCGCAGAACCTCACCCCCGTCGTTGCGCACAAGGGCGACGGCGCCCGAGCCCGAGCCCCCGGACAGCGCGTCGGGCACGGCGGCGAGCCCACCCTGGACAAGACCCGGTGACCACGACCGGCCCTGGTCGACGCTCAGCGCAACGGGAGAGAAGGCGAGCGCCTGACTCGGCTCGAATCCGGCGAACAGCCCAGGGGCAGCTAGATCGGGGCTCAGCACGAGGCCACCGTTGTCAGCGACGCCGGGTGGCGTCACGACCCCCCACCGCGCCGTTGGGCCGGCACGGAACAAGACCTGCCAGAAGGTGTTGAGCGGATCGCTGAGTGTGCCCATGGCCACCACGGCGACCTCACCGGAGCCCGTGGCGATCGTGGCGTCGAGAGGCACGCTGATCGCAGGCGGTACAAGGCGCGAGGACGCGTGGGAGTTGCCGGTGTTCGAGCAGCCGACGAGGCCGACCACCACGACCAGGAGCACCACCACGTTGGCGGTGCGTGGGATACGGGCTCGGACCACCCTCACGAATGGACGACGCGCTCGAGAGCGGACGCCAGGTACCCCGAGAACGACGACGACGAAGCCGCGCCTTCGCCGGGCTCGGCACTGAGCACCTCGCGGGTGTGGCCGCGAGCGTCGATGAGATACGCGAGATCGCTGTGGGCCACCATCGCGCCCGCCGGCAAGACGTCGGCCTCGATTCCGTAGTGCGCCCAGATCTGGTCGAGGGCGGGGATGGACCCGGTGAGGTACAACCAGTTGCGCATGTGATCGAGACCTTCTTGGCGATCGAAGGCGTTGGTGAAGGTTGTAGCCCGGTAGATCGGGTTGGCCACGACGGCGACGAAGACCACCCGGCTCGAATCATGTCCGAGCAACGAGTTCGCATTGCGGAACTCCTGTGCGATCAAGGGACAATCCGACGTGCACACAGGATCGAGGAAGGTGAGAGCCACCGTCCGGCCCCGGAGATCCCGGAGCGACACGGTCGCTCCCGACTGGTCGATGAGGCTGAAGGCGGGGGCCGGAGAGTCGACGATATTGGGCGTGCCATCCACGGCCACGGCCAGGATCGGGTCGGCATTCGGGTTTATGGATGCCGCCGCCATCGGCACGGCGCCGACGAGCACGACGGCGATCGCCGCGATCGCGGCCAGGACGCGAGCCAGGTAGCCCGGCGGCACCCGGTCCCACCATGGTCGGGGCGAGGGGCCGTCTCGCTCCCCGGAAGCAGAGGCACCCTCGGCGGCGGACGACATGACGATGGGGACGCGTAACGCGGTGGGAGCCGGAGCCGGCACCCGCGTGATGGCCAGGTATCCCGCCACCAGGACAAGAGCGATGGGCAGCATGCTGTTGGGGTCGGTCCCCACGCCTCCGAGAACCCCGAAGTCCTGGACGAGGATCCAGTCCGCCAGGCACACCGTCACCGCCGCATACAGCGCCGGGCGCACCAGCCGCTCGTTTGCGGTGCACAGCGCGAAACCGATCGCCGCCGACACCACAACGACAAACAGGTTGACTCCCCATCCGTGCGATGCGTCAAAGCTCCCGAATGCTCGAACGGTCGACGAAAGGAAACCGGGCTGAGGCGTCTGGGCCATCTGGCGAACCATGGTCGTGAGCGTTCCGGGCGTCGTCCCTCGCGCCGATCCCTGCCAGAAGCCTCGCCCCGGCCACGCCTGAAGAACCGCCATGCCGACCAGGAAGACACCCATGGCCCGCAGGATCAGCCGGCCGAGCCTCGGGCTCGACCACGATCGATCGGGCAGCGCCACGAGCGCGCCGGCCACGCAATAGAAAAGGACCGCTCCCGGCATGCCAAAGAGCCAGGAGGCACCCTGGCCGAAGATCCCACCGAATCCCTCCCCGAACACCCAGACGATGAGCCCCCAAGCGGCAGCGATCAGCCCGGCCGACCGAGACCAACGGCCCAAGGGCGCGAACAGCAGCAAGGCTCCGATCCCAACTTGGAGCCACACTGTGGCCGCGGCCGCTTGGACAGGATGATCGGTCCAGATCCTCACGCCCAAGTGCACGACGTCTTTGACCCAGGCCGGCGAGGAGCTCGCCGAAGGTTGCACCACACTGGCCGGGAGGCCGAGCGGCATGGCCGATTGGAGCTGGAGCAAGCCGTCCACGATCCAGAACAGACCGAATCCGATGCGAAGCACGCGTCGGGCGAGAGGCTCGGCAGAGGCGGTCGTCAGCCCGAACGCGGCATGAAACGAGCTCGACCCGGCCGAGCGCCGGTATTGCGTAGTGCGCAGGACGTTCCACACCAACGACAGGACCACCAATACCAAACCGATGAGGAGCACCTGGTGGAGAAGGGCGGTGTGGAACGCGGACACCACCACGGAGTTCCTCGTCTGGAGGTAGGTGCCCATCCCCGGCATTGCGTGCTCCCCGTGCCCGCTGGCCTCAACGCGGACTCCCTCGCCGTGGCCGCATCATTGCAGATCCCTGCCTGGCCGCCGGCGCGACTCGTCGACAGAGGAGCAGCAAAACGGCCGTCGGCACCCGGAGCGATGGACGGATTCCCGGCTCGCTCTCAGCGCAGTACCGCGTGGCGTTGAGATGGGTGCCCCATCCTTTGTTGAAGTCGATGATCCTGCTCGACCTGTCGATTCCATTCATGTCTGAGGCTGACCGCGAGCTCGGTGACACCGGCACCTTCGGCGAGCTCGGCGGCATTCCCGGTCAGGTGGAAGTCGTCCGGCAGAGCGGCATCACGGCACGGCGGTAGCGGTGCAGATCCACCCGAGGTCGTAGACGCGCACCTCGATCGAGGTGAAGCCGGTTCGCTCCAGTCGAGGACCGAGAGTCCCTGGGTCGATCGGGTTGTAGATGTCGTCGACGTGGAACTGTCGCGTGCCCTCGTTCTCGATTCCGTCGGCGGCCACGAGTACCCCACCCGGCCGGAGCACGCGGGCGAGCTCGGCGAAGACGGCGTCCTGGGTGTCAGCACCGGGTATGTGGTGGAGCATGTGGAACGAGGCCGCACCCGTGAAACGATCGGCGGCCAGGTCCATGGCGGTGGCGTCCCCCCAGATGACCTCGACATTGGTCCCGGCCATCCGCTCGGCCAACGCCGCGGCCAGGTCGGCGTCGAATTCCAGTGCCGTCAGGTGAGCCGTCTGCTTTCGCAGGACGTCAGTGGTCAACCCCGGCCCCGGCCCGACCTCGATGACATGGTCGCCGAGAGAAAGGCCGCGCAGGGCTTCGGGGAGGATCGTCTCCTCCAGAATCTGTCGCCATTGCGCGCTGGCACAGAATTCGAGGTGGCCCGGGTTCATGGCGAAGCTCGTGGATCAGGTCGGGACCGGCGTCGCGGTCCCCGGCTCCTGGGTCGGCATGCTCTGGACGGCGGGCACCGGATAGGGCACGGGGTTCGTCACGTCGAACTCGATGAGCTGCGATGGCGAGCACTCGCTCTTGACCGTGGGATCACTTCGCCCCAGGGTGACAGGCAGTCGGGGCACAGAGGTGTCAGGGGATCCGACATGAAGCGTCGAGGTCAGGTCACCGGTCACGCTCCGACGCCAGGCGGTGAGGTTGGGTACCTTCACGCCGAATCGTGTCTCGAGAAAACGCAACTGCGATGTGTGGTCGAAGGTGTCCGAGCACACGTACCCGCCCCGACTGAACGGGGACACGACCAGGAGCGGCACCCGGAAGCCCAGACCGAGGGGCCCGGCGACACCGAAAGCCGGAGCGGGCAGAGGATCGACCGTCAGATACTCCCCCGAGGTTCCCGGCGGTGCAACGGGCGGCTTGACGTGGTCGAAGAATCCGTCGTTTTCGTCGTACATGATGAAGAGCACGGTCTTCGACCAGGTCTTGGGATTGGAGATGAGCGCCTTGATCAATTGGTGGGTGAACCACATCCCGGCGGCCGGAGGCGAAGGTGGGTGCTCGTCGAACCCTATCGGCGGAATGATCCACGACACCTGAGGAAGCGTGTCGTTCGCCACGTCCTGGGCGAAGTCTCGGGGAAAGATCGGGCTAAAGGCCTTCTTGTACAACAGGGACGACGGGTCCTGCACGAGGCGCTTGAAGTACAGAAGGATGTTGTCGGAGACCGCGATCGACAGTGGGCTCGACGGTTGGTACGCGGCGCCCGGGGGGTTGTACACCTTCCACGAGATGCCCTTCGCCTCGAGCTCCTCGGGCATCGATCGCCACGTGGCGCTTCCGATCGCGGCGGAAGCCGAATTGGTGATGATCACCGGGCCACCCTCGTGGCCTTCGGGGTCGAGCGTTCCCGACCAAGCATGGAGCCGGTTCGGGTGCGTCGGTCCCATGACCGAGCAGTGATAGCCGTCGCCGATGGTGAAGGCGTCCGCCAACGCGTACCAGAACTCCAGATCGGCACGGGTGTAGTAGCCCATGGTGAGGACGCCGTTTTGAGGGCCCTCCCAGCGCGGGGACGTGTGGGTGGCGACGAACTGGTCCATCAGGCCCTCGTCCCAGCACGCGTGTTGCGCCGACCACTCATGGGAAAGGTCGTAGGTGCACTCGGCCTGGGTGTTGGCCGTGTCGAGATGGAAGGGCAAGAGCTGACTGGCCGCACCCCCCGGCCACGCCTGGGCGAAGGGGCCCGGGGACCCCGCCGTCTGGTCATCGAAACCCCGGACGCCCTTGTACGTGCCGAAGTAATGGTCGAAGGAGCGGTTCTCGTTCATGAGAAAGATCACGTGCTCGATCGCTCCGATGTCGGACCCGGCCGGCGCGATGGCGGCGGCTTTGCGGGCGGTTTCACCTCCGCACGCCGCCAGGGCGAGGCCGAAGGCGCCCGCCATGCCCGCTACGAGCACTTCTCGCCGCGTTCGCAGACTCGACCGAGAGACAGCCGGGGGTTGATTCTCCACGCCAAACGCCCTTTTCGCTCGCTCGTGCCCCTTCATGCGGCGACGACATCCTGGCACAAACCAGCAATGCCGTCCCCGGCGACGTTCGGGTCATCGAGCAGTAGCGACCACTCGCCGCACGGGTGCGAGCAATCTCGATGGAACAAAGGCCGGCGGCTCGAATCTCCTACCGTGGCCGACATTCGAGCAGATGTCGGATTCCTGCGCGAGCTGCTTTCAGATCGCCCGTTCTGAGGTGGTAGCCCTCTGAGGATGGCGATGACGCAGCTGGTTCAACAACGACTGCTCGTCGGGGCCGAGACGCTCGGCTGCTCTACCACCTTGGGGGCGGCGAGGCTCTTGGAGCCGGTCGGTGAGGAGCGAAAGATTGTGCTGCGCCGCCTCCAGCTGATTTTGCAAGATGTCTCGCTCTGCCGCGACCGCTTCGGCCTCGGCGTTGGCGCGAGCGACATCTCGCAACAACGAAGCGTTGCGTGCTTCGAGTTGCTCCAAACGGCGACGCGCCCATGAAGCCGACTCCGAAGTATCGCTCGGTGCCGCCGCAGCACGCGTCGCTTTCGCGAGTAGCGCGGCGGCGAGCTCGTCATAGTCGAGCAGGCCTTCGCCCGGTGTGTTCGTCCCGGAAACCCCACCTCTCACGGCACCGTTGCCGTTGATGCTGTTGCCGGCGTGGGAGATTCGGTATGTCCGCTTTCCTTTGATCTGACGCGTCAACAAGCCCGCTTTGGCCATTGCGGCGACGACTTGCGTAAAGCCTGCGTCGGTTCCTTCGTAGGCGATCGCCTTCTTCAGAACGGACGTTGCCTTTCCACTGGAATCCTCCACTGCGCCTTGCTCAGCAAGGTATCCGACAATCCGATTGCGAACGCTTTGATCACGTGCCACAGAAGAACCTCCTCGAAAGCAGGCGCGACTAAAACTACAAGTCGATCCAATACAGAGATCGGCCACATGCCCCGCGTTAACTTTATCACTTGCCACGATCCCCTCGAACGCGACCGCGTTACGAGTGCGCACGCAGGAGGAACGTGGCGCGCTGGCGCGCATTCTCACAGGATTCACAGCTAACGAGTCGCAAATGAGTAGGGGTCTAAACCGTGCACGAGGAGAACTTCGCTGATCCACGTGATCAAGCGACGGAGCTCCACGCGCTCGGCCCGAACGGTCCTCCGATACCCGAATGCCGGTCTACACACGTTGTCGAGAGGTGCTCCCGACGATGCCCGATCGGACAAGGGATCGATCGGACAAGGGATTGACAATTCTCGTCTCGGGCGCGTCTCGACTCGGGCGCGCTCCTCGAGAACTTGGGCTCATAAGAGGTCCACGACGGCAGTGTGGGTGTAGCACTGGCACCCGTCTCACAGGCCGCTCACGCGGGCTGCGCACCCCGCGTAGCCTGGGCGAGGACGTCAGCAGGGTGCGGCACGGCCGTCCCTCGACCCGGAGATAGCCGTGACCGATTTGGACCTGCTCGACGCTCGTCGCCTCGATGACGTGGTCGAGCTGTGCCGGCGCTGCCTCCCCGAACCGCCGTCCCGGGACGAGCTGTCGGCCAGCCTCTACAGCCCTGAGCAGCGTGTCACCGTGCGGGGGGCGCCCGGGGTGGGGATCGTTGCCACGGTGTGCGAGGGCGCGCAGGGCTACATCCGCCTCCTCGGGGTTGACCCCGCCGTGCGCCGTCGGGGTCACGGCACCGCCCTGCTGCGGGCGGCCGAGGCGGATCTGTCGGCACTCGGGACGACGAGCGTGCAGGTGGGGGCCGACCCGCCGTTCTATCTGTATTCCGGGGTCGAATCGTCACACGTGGCCATGCTGTGTCTCTTGGAGCGTCACCGTTACGAACGGGGCGAGTCCACCTTCAACATGGCCGTGGATCTCGACGCGCTTCCTCCCGATCCCGGAGGGCACCAGCTGGCCGGGCCCGACCGGCGAGCCGAGGTGGTGCCGTGGATGCGGCGACACTGGCCGAACTGGGAGGCGGAGGCGGTACGCGCCCTCGAGCGTTCCACGCTCGTCGTGAGCCACGACGGTGGCGGGATGGCGGGATTCTGCGCCTTCGACGTGAACCGAGCCGGGCTCCTCGGCCCCACCGCGGTCCGAGGCGACCTATGGGGTCACGGGGTGGGTCGTCCCCTCATCATCGGCGCCCTGCATCACATGCGGGCCAAAGGACACCACCACGCAGAGGTGGCCTGGGTGGGACCGATCCGCCCTTATGCACGGGTGGGGGCCCAGGTGAGCCGGGTGTTCTTCGTGTACCGACGGACTTTTGTTGCCTCGTGACCATTTGCTGCTCCGAGGAGACTGCACCTACCGTGACCACGGCAAACACACATGGCGCCGGCACGGACACCGGAACCAAGCAGACAAGAGGGAGTCCATGGCACAGGCCGTGTCCTTGACGGAGGTGGACCATCCGCTCGCCGCCCTGACCGCGGGCGAGGTCGCCGCCGCCGTGGCGCTCGTCCAAGCCGACCCGACCTACACCGAGTCGACCCGCTTCGCCTACATCGGGTTGCTCGAACCGACGAGGGAGCAGGTGCGGGGGTGGTCGGCGGGCCAGCCCGTGGACCGGCGGGTCCGGCTCATGCTGGTGGCGGGACCCGAGGCCCACGTCGTGGAGGCCGTGGCGTCGCTGCGCACCGGGGAGCTCGCGATGAGGACCGTGACGGGTGTCCGGCCGGGCCTGCTCTTCGAGGAGTCGTTCGCGGCGATCGTGGCGGTGAAAGAGAACGTCCAGTGGCAAGAGGCCATGCGGCGGCGTGGCATCGAGGATCTCGAGACGGTGCAGATCGATCCGTGGCCGGCAGGGTCCTTCGGCGTGGCCCACGAAGAGGGCCGCCGCATCTGTCGATGTCTGTGCTACGTGCGCCACACCCCCGACGACAACGGGTACGCCCATCCCGTCGAGGGCATCGTCGTCTTCGTCGACATGGCACGAGGCGAAGTGCTCGAGATGGTCGACACCGGGGTGGTGCCGATACCGGAGGAGTGCGGCAACTACTTCCCCGAGTCCACCGCGCTTCGTGAGGACCTGAAGCCGCTCGAGATCACCCAGCCCGAGGGTCCGAGCTTCGAGGTGGAAGGCAACCACGTCCGCTGGCAGAAGTGGTCGCTGCGGGTGTCGATGGACTCGGTCGAAGGGCTCATCCTCCACGAGATCGGCTACGAGGACGACGGACACGTCCGACCCATCCTCTTCCGGGCTTCGGTCACGGAGATGGTGGTCCCCTACGGAGATCCCGGACCGATGCACGGCTGGAAGAACGCCTTCGACGCCGGCGAGTGGGGACTGGGAAGGATGGCCAATTCACTGGCTCTGGGATGTGACTGCCTGGGGGCCATCCACTACTTCGACGCCGTGTTCAGCTCTGAGCGTGGCCACCCGTACGTGGTGCAGAACGCCATCTGCATGCACGAGGAGGACTACGGGATCCTGTGGAAGCACAACGACGCGCGCGGGGCGCGCAACGACGTACGCCGGTCGCGCCGGCTGGTGGTGAGCACGATCGCCACCGTCGGCAACTACGACTACGGGTTCTTCTGGTACTTCTACCAGGACGGGACGATCCAGTTCGAGGTGAAGCTCACCGGGATCCTGTCGACGATGGGGGTCGCGCCCGGAGAGGATCCTCGTTTCGCGTCGATGATCGCTCCCCAACTGGCGGCGCCGTTCCACCAGCATCTGTTCAACGTCCGGCTCGACGCGGAGGTGGACGGCCCCAACAACTCCGTGTACGAGGTGGACACCCACCCGGTGCCACCGGGACCGGACAACCCGTGGTCCAATGCCTTCGCCCCCGTGGCCACGCTGCTCGAGAGCGAGGCGCGAGCACAGCGGGTGGTGGACCCGTCCACGAGCCGCTGCTGGAAGATCGTCAACCCCCGATCGGAGAACCGCCTCGGGATCCCCGTCGCGTACAAACTCGTGCCGGGCCCCACGCCCACGCTGCTCGCCAACCCGGACTCGAGTGTCGCCCAGCGCGCCGCTTTCGCGACGCGCAACCTGTGGGTCACTCCCTATGCCCCCGATGAGCGACGGGCCGCGGGCGACTATCCCAACCAGCACGCCGGTGGGGACGGACTACCGAAGTGGACAGCGGGGGACCGGTCCATCGTCGAGCGGGACATCGTCCTCTGGTACACCTTCGGGGTCACCCACATACCCCGGCCCGAGGATTGGCCGGTGATGCCGGTCGAGTACGCCGGCTTCATGCTGAGCCCGCACGGGTTCTTCGACCGCAATCCGGCCCTCGACGTGCCGCCGCCGCCCAGCGCCGCCTGTCACAGCGGGTAGCCCTCAGGCGAGGGCGCCGTCGACCGACACCGACAGCGGGTCGGACACGCTGTTTCGGGTGCCCCGCTCCTTCTCGATTCTGCTGTCGACCCACGTGGCGACACCGGCGACGACCGCCGTGGCGCTGGCGCGCAAGGCGGCGACATCGAGGGGAAGGATGCGGACCTGACCGCTCTGGGGCCAGACACCCACGACCCGGCACGGGCTGACTGGGGCCTCGCGACCGAGCGATGCCACCAAGCCGGGGTAGCCGAGCTCGGCCCGCCAATCGGCCTGGCATCGGCCCGTCCCGACCACGAGCAGCACGGGCCGCCGCCCGACCAACGCGCGCACGTCGGCGCGACCCTTCAGGACGATCGGCGTCCCACCCGGACACTGCCACCAGTCGTCGCGCCCGCCGACGACGGGCCGGGGCACCTGCTGCCAGTCCACGGCCGTGAGGAGTTGCGTCGCCCACGTGACCGCCTCGGCGCGCACCACGGCCCGACCACCATCGGGCAACCCCGCGTACCATTCGGCCCACCACGGGGCTCGGACCGCACCCGTGTCGCGCGCCACAGCGGCGTCTTCGAGCCCTTCGGCCAGCACGGTCGCAACCGCCACGGCGGGGTTCGGGGAGTGTCCCCGCACACATCGGTTGACAGCCGCGACACCCACGGCTCGGCGGCACACACGCGGCGACGGAGTGAACGTGTCGTCGATCGAGATGCACTGATCGGGATGACGTTGCGCCAGACGGACCTTGAAGGCGTCGAGCTGGAGACGCTCCCCGTCGGGGAGCTCGGCCCCGAGGGCCCCGAGGTCGCGCACGAGGTCGTCGCGTAGCTGCGCCAACGCGGCGGGTGCGACCTCCTCGACGGCGAGCGCCAAGAGCGCGTCGGTCAGCCACGCCACCCGGGCCGGGACGTTGGTCACGGGTTCCCCTCGTCCATGGCGCCGCGGCCCGAAGAAACCAGCACCACGTCGGTGCCGGCCCGCTTCTGGCCCGGGACGCAGCCCGGAAGTCCGACACACCAGGCGCACAGGTGGTTTGGACGGCGCTCGGGCTCGACACCGCCCGCCACGCGACACAGTCGAATGGCTCCGTCGAGCGCCCGCGACAGCGCGCGCACCAGCGTGTCCTCGTCGACGGGCTCGGCATCGAGCTCACCCGTGCCGCTGTAGTACGTGGCGATCCGGAATGGTGCGGCGCCACTGCGCAGTGCCTCGAGCAGCGCGTAGAAATGGAGATCGGGGCGGTGCTCGAGGCGCCGGGCACCCGACTTGAGCTCGACCAAGCACACCGATGCGCGATCCTGGGCGGGGCTGCCGAGTACGAGGTCCACCACGCCGGCGAGCACCACTCGACCACCGCACAACGGGACCTCGATGCGCTCCTGGGTCCTCGGCAACCACGCCGGGCTCGGCACCGGCCACCGTTCGATGAAGTTGGCGGCGTGCTCGGCGACCTCGGCCGCCAACCGGCGCCGGAGCGTTTCGGGCAGTCCGGCGACGAACGCGACGACACCGTCACGATCCCCGTCCACCTCGAACGAGGCGACAGCGTCGGCCCAAGGGTCGTCGATGGCCCCGGTCGTGACCCATTGGCGGAACAGCGCGTCCACCAGACTCCCCCGCGCCAACTCCACGGTGCCCAATCGGGGGGCCTGGCGGCCGGCGACCAGGTGGGCCTCGCACAACAGCACCTGGTTGAGCGCATCCTTGTTCACCCGGACGACATCGTTGCCGGTGGGCAGTGCCGCCACGGACTCGACGAGGCCGTCCTCGAGCCAGTCGCGCAGGCCACCCGCCAGGCCGGGGTCGATCACGGGCCGGGGGACCCCGTCACCCCGAAGTCGGCGCAGGAGCCCGTCGCGGTCCAGGACGCTCGCCACTCCCGCTCTCATCGCTGCTCTAGGCACCGACCCACAATGCACGACGGGTGTGACGAGAGCCCGGACCGTCCCCGGCGCCGGGTCCGGGCCCGAAAACTCCCCAGAAGGGGGAGGTCAGGCGGGGTCCGCCGGTATCCTGGGAAGGTCATGGACGTCACCGGCACCGGGATGTCCCCCGTCACCGCCAGGGACAGGCCGGGGATCCCGGAATGAGTATCGCCTTCGACGTGGTCTTCGGAGTCTTCGTGGCCGCGATCGTCGCCCTGGCGTTCGTCGCCATCCGATGGGGAGTGCGGCGTGACCGCGTCGGCCGGGCCCTGCAGTCGCAGCGGTCCGAGGCCGCAGAACCCCCCGGCGACGCTCCGGCGACACCCGCCTCCACCCCGAAAGGGCACACCTCGTGACGACCCCGGACCCGGTGCTTCCCGGTGGGGTTTTCATGGGGCCCGGGCCCGCCCGACGCTTGGCCGGGTCCAACAACTCCTCGCGCTGGCTCGCCCGGTACCGCCGGGTCCGAGTGCTCCGGCGCCATGTCCGCACCGCCTTCGTCTTCGCCGGCGGCGGCGCCCGTGGATCGGCCCAGATCGGCATGCTCCAGGCACTGGTGGCCCGAGGCATCACCGCCGACGCCGTGTACGGGGCGTCCGTGGGCGCCATCAACGCGGCCGGGTACTGCGGCCAGCCCACCGCCCATGGCATCGACACCTTGGCCGAGCGGTGGCGGGCCATCACGCGCGAGGACGTGTTCCCTCAGGGACGGTTCCCCACGCCGTGGCGCTTCTTCCAACAGCGTGAGGCGGTGCATCGAAACGACGGCATCCGCAAGGTGATCGAGTCGGGGCTTCTCTTCGAGCGCCTCGAAGACAGCCCGATCCCCCTCGAGGTCGTGGCCACCTCCCTCACCGACGGCCGCATGCAGTGGTTCACCGAGGGACCGGCGGCCGAGCGCATCCAGGCCTCAGCCGCGCTGCCCGCGCTCCTGCCGCCGGTCACCATCGACGGTGAGGCGTTCATCGACGGGGGCGTCGTGGACAACGTGCCCATCGGCCGGGCCATCGCCGGGGGTGCCGAGCGCATCTTCGTGCTGTTGTGCGGTCCCCTGCGCTACACGCCCCACCGGTACCGGCGCCCGATCGAGGGGGTCCTGACGGCCTTCTTCATCGCCGTCCACGCCAAATTCGCCCGCGAGCTCGAACACCTGCCCGACGGCGTCGAAGTCATCGTGCTCACCGTCGACACCGAGCCGGTGTCGCGCTACGACGACTTCTCGGCCACCGACGCCCTCATCGCGGCGGGCCGCGCCAACGCCAACATCGTCCTCGACTTCTGGGAGAGCGGAGGAATCGGCGACACCTTCGGTCCCGCCCCCATCGTCACCGACCCCGACCCGGCCGAGCTGTCGGACATGACCACCCCTCAGGGCGAGGCGGTCTGAGATCCCCATCAGCGGGTGGGGGCCAACGTCAGCGCGGCGGCGGTTCCTCGTTCTTGGGAGGGGGCACGTGCCAACCGGCCGAAGACACCTTCCGGGGCTCGTAGAACACGCATCCGTCGGGGCAGGCGAAGGGGAGGGCCTGGTTGGCTTCGACCCGGCAGCGCTCGACCTTGTCGCCGCGCACGGTCGTCTGCATGATGTAGTGCCGACAATCGCTGTTCACCGCCATAGTCCATTGTGGCGTACGACGGTGCCCAGCGGGGCCCGGGCCTCGCAGACCCTCGGCTAGCGTCAGGCACGTGGACTCTCCTGTCTCCACGCGGCAATTGCTCCGGTGGAGCGAGAGTCTGGCCGCGATCGCCCGCACCGGGCTCGGGTTCACCGAGAGCCTCTACGAGCGTGAGCGCTTCGAAGAGGTCCTGCACGTCGCGGCCGACATCGGTGTGGCGGCCACCGAGGGAGCCGCCGGCGTCGAGGACGCCGAGGAGCTCGTCGAAGAATGGCTCCGCACCGTCGGGGAAGGGGTGCCCGGATACGTCACCCCGAAGGTGGCCGTGGGGGCGGCCGTCGGCAACGACAAAGGTGAGCTGCTCCTCGTGAAACGGGCCGACTCGGGTGTCTGGCTCTATCCCACCGGATGGGCCGATGTCGGCTACTCCGCAGCCGAGGTCGTCGTGAAAGAAGTGCTCGAAGAGACCGGCATCGAGGCCGAGCCGCTACGCCTCATCGCCGTGCTCGACGGCCTGCGACTGGGCTTCACACGGGTGCCCCTGTACTCCCTCGTCTTCCACTGCAAGGCAATGGGTGGCACGCTTCGACCCCACCCCCTCGAGTGTGCAGAGGTGGGGTGGTTCGCGGCGGACAAGCTTCCCCAACCTCTGGCCGGAGCCGAGCGATGGGGACCACACGTGTTCGCGGCACTGCGCGGAGAGCACCTCGACGTCCTGTTCGACCGGCCTCGTCGCCCCATGTGGCGCGGAGCATCACCGACGGGCTGACGCGCAACCTCAAGGCTCGTCTTGGTCGAGCTCTCCCCGTCCCTCGGTATCGAAACGAAAACCCACGCCGCGCACCGTCACCAGGTACTGGGGTCGGGCCGGATTGCGCTCGAGCTTCACCCGCAACCGGCGGACGTGGGTGTCGAGCGTGCGGGTGTCGGCCAGGTCTCGTCCCGACCACAGGCGGTCGATGAGCTCGTCGCGCGTGCGCACCTGACCCGCAGGTGACAGCAACAAACCCAGCAGGTCGAATTCTCGGCGCGACAGGTGCACGGGGCGGTCACCGGTCGTGACGACGCGTCGAGCGAAGTCGACGCGCACTGGACCAGCCCTCACCACGTCGGAGCGCGCCGAGGCCTCGACGGGGGCGGCGCTCGGGCCCGCAAACGAGGGCGGCGACACGCGCCGCAACACGGCCTGGATGCGTGCCACCAGCTCGCGCATGCGGTACGGCTTGGTGACATAGTCGGCCGCCCCCAGCTCGAGGCCCTGGACGACGTCGACCTCGGAGTTAAGGGCCGTCACCATGATCACCGGCACCGGCGCGATGTCGCGCATGCGCCGACACACCTCGGTGCCCATCATCCCGGGGAGCATCACGTCCAAGAGGACCAGGTCGGGGAGGCGGGCCACGAAGCGTCGGAGTCCGTCGTTGCCGTCTGCAGCGAGCTCGATGTCGTAGCCCTCCATGGACAGCCCCGCATGCAGGGCCTCACGGTAGGATTCGTCGTCCTCGACGATCAGGATCCGGACGCGGCCGCCCGCTTCGTGGTGATCGGCGCGGGTCGTGGCGGCCCCGCTCACCCGGCCGTCTTTCGCACTCGGCGAGGACGGTCGGGCGAATGCCGCTGGGTCATCATGACGACCACCCGCGCCACGACGATGAGGACCAGGACGAGGAGGATGAGCAACAATGCGGCAGCATCGGCCCGTTGGTGGAGGAACGTGCTGGGCTGGTTGTAGTCGTTGAAGACGTTGTAGGTCAGGAACCCGACCGGCGAGTTGTGGAGGCTGAACGTCGGTGACTTCTCGTTGTACCCGACGGTGAGCAGCAGCGGCGCGGTCTCACCCACGGCGATGGCGGCGGCGATGATGAGCCCGGTGGCGACGCCGGGCAGGGCGGGGCGCAGCACCAGCTTGCGGAGCAGGTAGCCGCTGCGCATCCCGAGGGCCTCACCCCCTTCGCGGTAGGACGTGGGGACGTTGCGCAGGGCGACCTCGGTCGTCTTGGTGATGTAGGGCACGACGAGAACCGACAGCACGACGATCCCGGCGTAGATCGAGTACTTCCAATTCAGCGCCAGCACCAGGCCGATGTAGCCGACGTACCCGAGCACGATCGACGGGATCCCGGCCAGCACCTCCGACGCGCCTCGCAGGATCCCCCCTCGACCCTCGGGCGCGTATTCGGCCAGGTACATTCCGCCGGCGATGCCGACGACCCCGGCGAGGATCAACACCCCCGTGGTCACGACGAGGGTGCCTTCGATCGAGTTGAGCAGGCCACCGACGTTGCCGGTCGGGTAGGTGGTGAGGAAGCTCAGACGGAAGTGCGCCAGCCCCCGTCCGGCGACTCCCCAGATGATCGACACGACTGGGATGACGACAAGGGCCAACGCCACGGCGCACAGCACCCAGGTGAGGCGGTTGCGGGACCGGCGGCGCCCCAGCCGGGCCGCCGGGGGGGCGGCGGTCATGGCGGTGGCGGCGGCCACGGTCAGATTCCCCGTCCGACGGGCAGGGCGGTGGTGGCGACCCTCCGCACGAGGAGCCGGGCACCCAGGTTGGCGACAAGGGTGACGACGAAGAGCACGAGGCCGAGCTCGGCCAACGTGCTGATCGCCAACCCGCTGGCATCGGTCTGGGCGCCGTCGAGCTGGTTCACGATGGCCGCCGCGATGGTATTGAAGGCGCTGTAGAAGGAATGGACGTTGGCGCCGATGAGCGAACCGCTCACCATGGCCACGGCGATGGTCTCGCCGAGGGCGCGCCCGAGACCGAGCACACTGGCACCGATCACCCCGGAACGGACCCATGGGACCGTCACCGCTCCGAGCGCCTCGGAGTCGGTCATGCCCAGGGCGAGCGCCCCTTCGACGGTTGCCCGCGGCACCTGGCGGAGCAGGTCGCGGGTGGTGGCGGCGATGATCGGCAGGATCATGATGGCGAGGACGACGCCCACGGTGAACAGTCCCTCCCCGCCCCCCGTCGGTCCCCGGAAGAAACGCAGGACGGGGACGTCCGGAAGGTGATCGGCCCACAACGGCGCCACGTGATGCGACAAGAACGGCCCGAGGGTGAAGAAGCCCCACAGCCCGAAGACCACGCTCGGGATGCCGGCGAGGACCTCGAGGCAGAAACCGACGGCGCTCGACAGACGGGGCGGGAGCTTCTCCACCACGAGGAGCGCCGTCCCCACGGCGACGGGGACGGCGAGCACGACGGCGATGGTCGCCGAGGCCAAGGTCCCGATGATGAGCGGCAGCGCGCCATACGACGCCAGCGGGGGATGCCTCACGCCGTGGGTCGTGACGATGGGGGCGTAGGTGTTGCCGACGCTCCACGGCGTCCGGGCGAAGAACCCGAACCCGTTGAAACGGATAGCGGGCCAGGCCTTCCACGACAGCACGCCCAGGATCAACAGCAGCGCCACCAGAGGGATGAAGGTCAGCATCCGCAGCCCGTGCGGCATGAGCCGCTCGGCGCGCCACCATGCCGTGGCCGGGTGTGAGGAGCCCGTGCCGGAGGCGCCACCGCCCGCACCCGCTCGGCTCCCACCACCACCGCCGCGCCGGGCGCCGGCACGGGTGGGCTCGACGGGCTCGGGACGAGCCTCGGCGCTGGGCGAGTTCTTGGTCAGGAGCGAGAGGAGGGGACCCTCATCGGTGCCCCTCCCCTCGTCCCCGTCGTCTCCGGCGTCCTCCGCGACAGTTCGCCACGGTGTGGACATGGCCGTCGTGTCTCTGCCCGGGACCGGCGGTCGCTAGCCGGTCACCTTGGCGATGAGGTTGGTGGAGAGCGACACCACCGCGCTCGGCAGCGCCACGAAGTTGACCTGGGAGAGATACGACGTTGCGTTCCCACCGGTGGGGTCGATCGCCCACGCCAGGACGGCCTTGGTCGCCTGGGCGGCCAGCGCGTTGGGCTGCTTGCTCGGCACGATGGCGTACTCGTAGTTGACGATCGGATACCCGTCGGCCGCCGGGCCGAAGATCATCGAGACGGCTCCGCTCGCCGGAGTGGAAGTGGCGAAGCTCGCCGCCGCCGCGCTGATCGTGGCCTGGGTGGGAAGCTCGTAGTTCCCCGACTTGTTCTTCAGCTGCGCGTACCCGAGGCCGGCGGTCGTCGCCTTGGCCAGGTAGCTGACGCCGATGTAGGCGATGCACCCGGGGTTCGCCTGGCACGCCTGGACCATGCCGCCGTTGCCCATCGCCGCCACGGCTCCGGTCACGTTCGGCCACGCCACCGTGGTCCCGGGCGGGATCGTCCACCCCGTGGGGTCCGAAGCCGTCAGGAACGAGCTGAACAAGAAGGTGTCACCGGAGCTGTCCGAACGGTGCACGGTGATGATCGACATGTTGGGCAACGTCACGCCGGGGTTCAGCGCCGCGATCTTGGCGTCGTTCCACTTGGTGATCTTGCCCTGGTAGATCGCCGCCAGGGTCGGTCCGTCGAGCTTCAGATGAGCCGTGACGCCGGGGAGGTTGTAGTTCACCTGCTGCCCCGAGATCGCCAGCGGGATGTTCTCGAGCCCTGGATACTGCTGGACCTGCGCGGGAGACAGGTAGGCGTCAGAAGCACCGATGTTGACCGTGCCGGCCGCGGCCGACGAGATGCCGGTCCCCGAGCCCGTCGAGGCCGTGGTGATCGACACGCTCGGCCACTCCTTCTGGATCTGCGCCGTCCACAGGTTGAACAGGGGGTACAGCAGGCTCGATCCCGTCTCCTGCAGGGCCACCGAACTGGTCGGCCAGTTCTCGAGGCTCTGGAGCGAGGCGGCAGCGGACGTCGTGGTCGTCGTCGGGGCCTTCGTGGTCGCGGTCGTCGACGGCGTCGAGCTGCAGGCCGCCAAGAGGACAGCAGACGCAGCGACGACCGACAGCACGGCGACTCCACCGAGGCGGCTCTTTCGACGCTTGGGCGTACCAAGGGCGGGGGCCGCAGAGGGGCGCGTAGACATGACGGATGAAGCTCCTTTCGATTGGAACTATCGGGAACCCGTGGGGAGATCTGTCGGTGCCGGCGCCGAGTGCGCCGACAGCGGGGCCGTCAGCCGGCGGTCATCCGATTCTCCCGCTCACGTAGCTGACGGTCTCGGGCTCGTTCGGAGCCTCGAAGATCTGCTGCGTCTCACCGGCTTCGACCAGGATGCCGTTGTAGAGAAACGCCGTCGTCTCTGCGACACGGCGTGCCTGGGCGAGATTGTGGGTGACGATCACGATGGTCAGCTTTTCGCCGAGCCGGCGAAGCAACTCCTCCACCATCTCGGTGGTGACCGGGTCGAGCGAGGATGTGGGCTCGTCGAGCAACAAGACGTCGGGCCCGACGGCCAGCGCACGCGCCAGGCAGAGCAATTGCTGCTGCCCCCCCGAGAGCCGGAACGGCGAGTCTCCCAAGCGATCCGAGACCGCGTTCCACAAGCCGACCTCTCTCAGGAAGCGCTCGGCCACGTCACCGTGCTCGCTCCTTGGCGCCAGACGGTGTGCCCGCACGCCGGCCACCACGTTGTCGCGGATCGACATCGGGAAGGGGTTGGGGCGCTGGAACACCATGCCCACCCGCCGGCGCAATACGAGGGGGTCCATGTCGCGACCCGAGATCTCGACTCCGTCGAGCTCGATCGTCCCCGTGCGCCAGTAGCCGCGCACCTTGTCGTTCATGCGGTTCAGCGACCGCAGGAACGTGGACTTGCCACAGCCCGTGGGCCCGATGAGCGCCGTGATGGTCTGCGCACTGAACCCGAGCTCGATCTCGCTCAGGACCCGCTTGGGGCCGAAGCCCACGCCCACGTCGCGCGCCGCGATGACCGGGCTGTCGAGCACTCCGACCGCACTTCGGCTGGGGACGTGCTCGAACGAGGTCTGAGAGGCCACGAGGGCCTCGGTCGAGGAGCTCGCCGATCCGCTGCCCGAGCCCTGGTCGGCGCCCGATGAGCCGGATGTCGATGTCATCAAGGCTGAAGGTACCGGTGGAAGGTGAACAATCCGCGAACAAAAAGCATCCCGACAGTGATCGTTGAGTGAACTACGCGGGCCCCCGGTGGCGCCGGCGGTGCGCCATGGCCTTGGCCGCCCCCCACGCGATGGCCGGCTCACCGAGGCCGGGGTCCATGGCCTGGAGCGAGGCCGGGGTGAGCCCGTAGGGATCGTCGGGAAAGCGCTCGGTCACAAAGGGGTCACGGGGACCCGGGGGCACCTGCGCCCGCCGCAGCACCTCGGTGGGGTACGACACCGCGGCCCGGACCACCGCCAGCGGGGTCGAGGGCTGGGCGTCGACGTCGGCGACCAGGAGCGTTCTCAGCTTCCCGGCCACCTCGAGCCGGGCGCGTTCCCCCGCCACCACGGCCTGGGCCATGATCGAGTCGCGGCCTGGAACCGAAGGAGAGAGCCGTGCCTCGACGCAGCGCACCACCCAGGCGGGCACCGCGGCGCTGACTTTCGTCGCCAGGGCCTCACCCAGTTCCAACAGCGTGTCGTCGGGATCGCGCTCGTCGACCACGACTCCGTCAGCTCTCGACCAGGTCTCCGAGGAGATCGACGCGCACGCCTTGGTCGCGCAGCCACGCGATGGCGCTCTCGACCTTGGACGGCTCGCCTTCGAGCTCACACACGATCCACCCCTCGTGCTCGTCGACGTTGGCCCTCCGGATGTTGGGCTCGACCTCGTGATCCCGCGCCAGCTGGGCGATGAAGGGCTGGCGCACCAGGTCCTCGGGGAACGTGAGCTTGACCCGCACGTCGATCATGACTCTCCTGTCGCGTCGCCGGACACGATCGCCGCTCCGGACGGACCGCCCGTGACGGCAAAGTTGAGATTGCCCGAGCGGAATCCCTCGAGATCGAGGGTCACGTAGCGGTACCCGGCCCCGCGTACCGCCGCCACCACCTCGTGGCGCCGTTGTACGGCGTCGACGAGGTCGGCCCCATCGAGCTCGATGCGCGCCAGGTCGCCGTAGTGCCGCACCCGCAGTTGCCGGAACCCGAGGGCGCGCAGCGCCGACTCGGCGGCTGACACCGTCGTGAGCGTTCCGAGGGTCACCGGCGTGCCGTAGGGAACTCGCGACGCCAGGCACGCGGCCGCGGGTTTGTCCCACGTGCGCAGCCCCAGCTGGCGCGAGATGGCGCGCACATCGTCTTTGGTGAGTCCGGCTGTCACCAACGGGAAGCGTGCGCCTCGCTCCGAGGCGGCGCGCTGGCCCGGACGATGATCGCCGAGGTCATCGAGGTTCACCCCCAGCAACACCACCGCCGACTCGGCCACAGCCAACGGCGTCAGCGCGGAGAGAAGGCTCGCCTTGCAGTGGTAACAGCGATCGCTGTCGTTGGCCGCGTACCGCTCGTCATCGAGCTCGCCCGTCGACACCGTGCGCCAGCGCAGTCCCCACTCCCGCGCCAGCGCCTCGCAATCGGCGAGCTCCTCGGGTGCCAGTGACGGGGACACCGCCGTAACGCACAACACGAGCTCGGGCCCGAGAACGTCGGTCGTCACCCGGGCCACCAGCGCCGAGTCGGCGCCGCCGCTGAACGCCACCACGGCCCGCCCCACGAGCGCGATGTGCGAGCGCAGCAGGCCGAGCTTCTCGACCAGGGGCGAACTGCCGCCGGTTGTCCCCGAAGTCGCGGCTGTCTCGGAGGACGCGCTCGTCCTAGAGGACACTGTCGAGCACGTCCTCGATCGCACCGACGATGCCCGTCCAGAACGGGCCGAACTCGGCGTAGTGCGCGGACGCCTCGTCGAAGCGCATCTCGTACACACAGGCCTTGAGGTCATCGGGGTGCACGCCGAACAGGGTCACACCCCACTCCCAGTCGTCGAGGCCCGTGGACCCCGTGATGAGCTGCACGATGCGGCCGCGAAAGGTACGGCCCACCGCCCCGTGACCGAGCATCAGCGCTTTGCGGGCCTCGAATTCCAACGCGTACCAGTTGTGCTCGTCCCCGCGTCGTTTGGACATCGGGTAGAAGCAGAACGCCACCTTGTCGTTCGGAGGCAGGTCCGGGTACAAGCGGGCCTGCTTCATCTCCTCGGGAACGCCCTGGGCGTATTCCGAGACTTCGGTGAGAGATACGTACGAGCCCCTGAGCACGAGCCCCGCCCCACACAGCGCGGACTGCAAGGCGCGCAGGCGCCACAGATCAGCACCGAGCGCCATCACGCCGAGGTCCGCCTTGTGGCCGAGCATGGCGACGGTGACCACCTGGTCGCCCTCGGCCCGGGCCGCCTTGACCGCTTCGATCACCGACTCTCGGTCCACCGCCGGTCCCACCGCAAAGAACAGGTGCAGGACACCCCATCCGACCGAAGGGGTGAGGGGGTTCCGCGCAGGCCGGTCCGGGGTCGATGCCACGACGTCCAGTGTAGGAAACCACCAGGGGGCGCCCACTGGGCGCCCCCTGGCTCGATAACGCTTCCCCGACGGCGCCCGAACGACGCTTCTCTACGGGGTAATGGCGCGGCGGACCTTAGAAGTCGTCCATCCCGCCGCCCGGCATGGCCGGACCGCCATCTTTTTCGGGCTTGTCCACGATGACCGCCTCGGTGGTGAGGAACAGCGCCGCGATCGAGGCCGCGTTCTGCAATGCCGAGCGGGTGACCTTCACGGCGTCGATGACGCCGGCCGCGAACAGGTCCTCGTACACACCGGTGGCGGCGTTGAGGCCCTCGGCGGGCTTCTTCAGGTTGCGTACCTTCTCCACCACGACGCCACCCTCGAGACCCGCGTTCACGGCGATCTGCTTCAGGGGCTCCTCGACGGCCCGGGACACCATGCGGCACCCCGTGGCCTCGTCGCCCTCGAGCTTCTCGGCGCGGTCGAGGATCTGGGCCTGGGACCGGAGCAGGGCGACACCACCACCGGGCACCACGCCCTCCTCGATGGCCGCCTTGGTCGTCGACACGGCGTCCTCGATGCGGTGCTTCTTCTCCTTGAGCTCGACCTCGGTGGCGGCACCGACCTTGATGACAGCCACACCACCCGACAGCTTGGCCAGGCGCTCCTGGAGCTTCTCGCGGTCGTAGTCGGAGTCGGTGTTCTCGATCTCGGCCTTGATCTGATTGATCCGGCCCTTGATCTCGGACTCGTCACCCGCCCCTTCGACCAGGGTCGTCTCGTCCTTGGTCACGACGACCTTGCGCGCCGTGCCGAGCATGTCGACCCCGACGTTCTCGAGCTTGAGGCCGACCTCCTCGGTGATGACCTGGCCCCCGCTGAGGATGGCCATGTCCTGGAGCATCGCCTTGCGGCGCTCGCCGAAGCCGGGCGCTTTCACGGCCACGGACTTGAACGTGCCCCGGATCTTGTTGACCACCAGCGTGGCCAGGGCCTCGCCTTCCACGTCCTCGGCGATGATGACGAGCGCCTTACCCGACTGCATCACCTTTTCGAGGACCGGCAGCAGGTCTCGTACGGCGGAGATCTTGCTGGCCACGAAGAGCAGGTAGGGGTCCTCGAGGACCGCCTCCATGCGCTCGGGGTCGGTGACGAAGTACGGGGAGATGTAACCCTTGTCGAAGCGCATGCCCTCGACGAGGTCCATCTCCATGCCGAAGGTCTGCGACTCCTCGACGGTGATGACGCCGTCCTTGCCCACCTTGTCGATGGCCTCGGCGATCATCTCGCCGATCTCGCTGTCGGCGGCGGAGATGGCGGCGACCTGTGCGATCTGGCCCTTGGACTCGGTCTCTTTGGCCTGGCTCTTGAGCGAGTCGACCGCGGCCTCCACGGCCGCCTCGATGCCACGCTTCAGCGACATCGGGTTGGCCCCGGCCGCCACGTTGCGCAGGCCCTCGTGGACCATGGCCCATGCCAGAACCGTGGCGGTGGTTGTGCCGTCGCCGGCGACGTCGTCGGTCTTCTTGGCGACTTCCTTCACCAGCTCGGCGCCGACCTTCTCCCACGGGTCCTCGAGGTCGATCTCCTTGGCGATGGAGACGCCGTCGTTGGTGATCGTCGGTGCCCCCCACTTCTTCTCGAGCACGACGTTGCGGCCCTTCGGGCCGAGGGTGACGCGTACGGCGTCGGCGAGCTTGTTCATGCCGTTCTCGAGGGCCCGGCGGGCCTCCTCGTCGAAGGCGATCAGCTTGGGCATGGCGTGGTTTCCTCCGTGGGTTTC
>Ga0182024_10000767_pt1 | contig 84104 bp, 76 predicted proteins | sample P32metaG_FD_120480 | JGI IMG/M metagenome (GOLD analysis project Ga0182024, IMG submission 120480) | Permafrost microbial communities from Stordalen Mire, Sweden - P3-2 metaG (Illumina Assembly) | ecosystem: Environmental > Terrestrial > Soil > Wetlands > Permafrost | place: Sweden: Stordalen... | reverse complement strand
TCCAATGTGAATACCTCTGACAGTAAGAAAGGCACTTGCTATCGCGAGCAGTTGCTATCTCATCCACCCAAGAGTCAACGCAGCCTAAAAGCACTCGCGCGATCACATAATCGACATATTCAATCTCTGTAATAATGGGGCCTCGGGTGAAAAATCTCATCATTGAGCTACTAAAAGGAACGTCGCGTAACCTTATATGAGCCGCAATAGTTGAAAGTGCTCGTACGGTTAGCTTATATGGCTGGGGCGTATCAATATTATGAGGTAAAATCAAAAAGTTAAATTCAAAGGTAATTCCCTCTACGGCGGCAGTCCTGCTCGAGTCATATAATTTAAAACGCTCAAAAGAACTAAAGGTTTCCTTGTTGTCGTCAACATGCTGAACGACGATATTGTCATTCCGTTCTAATACCTTCCATTGAGTAGCGGTTTGCCTTAACTTTAGATGAAGTTGTTCAAGATCCACCATCTTGATCTTAAAATCGGAAGAGTAGGCCTTTGAGAGCTTTTCGGTTTTGCCTGTGACGGCATTATAAAGCGCCTGAGCTAGTTTGTAGGATTCACTTTCCTGCAAAACCAAATTAAACTTTGGGGTTTGGGAGTTTTCCATTCTATCTGGTTCGGATTAAATTTTGTGCATTGCAATCTTTTTCGCAGTCTTAAAACTACAATTTAGTGACTAGAGACTACAAAAGGACATTCCGCGACCTGGTGCTGGCCCCGGATGGGGCGCGGGGCGATGTGCCGCCGCCGTCGTGGGCGAAGGTGGCCAATGTCTTCGTGGCGCTGGTGATCCTGGTCGGCGCGGTGTGGATTTCGCTGCTGCGGCTGAATTATAACTGGGGCTGGGACGCGGTCTGGGGTTATCGCGTGGAGCTGTTTCGCGGCTGGCTGACCACGCTGGCCATCTCGGTTGCGGCGCTGGTGGTGAGCATCCTGGTCGGTTTCGTGCTGGCGCTGTGCCAGCGGTCGTACGTTTTGCCCGTGCGCTATTTCGCGAAGGTGCTGGTCGAGGTCGTGCGCTGCACGCCGCTGCTCGTGCTCATTCTCGTCATCTGGTACGGCTTCGGCGGCGTTTTCCAGATCGGCAACCAATGGCGCTTCACGGCGGGCATCCTCATCCTCGCGCTATTCGAGGGCGCCTACATCAGCGAGATCATCCGCGCGGGCATCGAGAGCGTGGGCAAGACGCAGATCGAATCGGCGCGCGCCATCGGCCTCACGCGCGGGCAGACCTACCGCTACGTCATCGTCCCGCAGGCGTTCCGGCAGACGCTGCCGCCGCTGGTCGGGCAGCTCGTTTCGCTGATCAAGGACTCGTCGCTACTCTCGCTCATTTCCATCGCGGAACTGACGCAGGCCGCGCAGCAGGTCAACACGCTGACCGTCAGCACGCTGGAAACGTACCTGCCGCTGGCGCTCGGTTATCTCGTGCTCACCATTCCCATTTCGCTCTGGTCGCGCTGGCTCGAGCGCCGGTTCCACTATGAAACTTGAGCTGCACGGCCTGGTGAAACGGTTCGGCACGCACACCGTGCTCGACGGCATCGACCTCGCGCTCGACGACGTGCATTGCCTCGCGCTGATCGGGCCGTCGGGCGGCGGGAAGTCGACACTGTTGCGGTTGGTCGCGGGACTGGAATATCCCAGCGCGGGCACGGTCGAACTCAACGGCACGCGCATCGATTACGACGACGAGGCGCTGCTGCGACATCGGCGCTCCATCGGCACGGTCTTCCAGGCGTACAATCTTTTTCCGCACCTTACCGCGCTGCGAAACATCACGCTGCCGCTGGAGAAAGTGCACGGTCGCCTCGCGGACGAGGCGCGTGAATTAGCGGAGGGTACGTTACGCCGCTTTCGCCTGCTCGATCACGCGCACAAGCGGCCGGCGGAATTGTCTGGCGGCCAGCGCCAGCGCGTGGCCATCGCGCGCGCCATCGCGATCAAGCCGCAGGTCGTGCTGCTCGACGAGCCAACCTCCGCGCTCGATCCCGAGATGACCGCCGAGGTGCTGGAGCTGATCGAGGAACTGAAGAACGAGGGACGCGACCTGCTGCTCGTCACGCATGAGATGGGATTCGCGCGTCATGTCGCTGATCGCGTGGCGCTGTTGGCGGAGGGCCGTATCGCGGAGATCGGGCCGCCCGAGCAGCTTTTTGCCGCGCCGCGGTCGGAGCTCACGCGCGAGTTTTTGCGGCGGGTGTTGAAGTACTAAACCTGTAGCGGCGGTCTATGACCGTCGCACGAATTCCGGAGTGAACTATAAATGCGGCGGTCATAGACCGCCGCTACATTAATAGCTACAGGCCCAATCCGGGTTGTTCGAGTTTCTCGGTGGGTTTCGAAGCGGCTGCGATCGCATGCTGTTTGATGCCTGCGCGCTTGTCATCGAACGTGGCCACGACAGGACCATGATCGCTGGTGCCGGTTTCCTTTTCCACGACGCAGGACGTCGCCGCCTTCGCGAGCTTCCCGCTCGCGTAGATATAGTCCAAGCGCCAGCCGATGTTCCGCTTCTTCATGTCGCGCCAGGGCGCCCACCAAGTGAAAAGTTCGTCGTCGTCCGGCGCCATTTTGCGGCCCAGGTCCACCAGGTCGTTTGAGAGGATGTCATCCAGCAGCGCGCGCTCTTCCGGCAGCTGCCCGGTGCAAACGGCACGCTCCTTGGGATGCACGTCCATCTCACGATGCGCGACGTTGAAGTCGCCGCACATGACCAAGGGCTGGCCGTTCCGGTGCGCCTCCTCCGCATAGTTTTTCATCTCGGTCAGGAACGTCATCTTGGCGGGAAAATTCCGGCCACCGTTCGGCACGTAGATGGAGCAGATTGTGATGCCCTGGACGACCGCCGCGACGATCCGGTTCTCCAGATCGAAAGGGGGATGCACGAATTCCGGCTGCTCGGGCGCCACGCTCTTGCGCACCAGCAGCGCCACGCCGGAATAGCCCTTAAAGCCGTGCCAGAAGCTCCAGTAATCCTCCAGTTCCAGCAGGCCGGCCGGGACCTTGTCGCGCGGGGCCTTGGTTTCCTGCAGGCACACGATGTCGATTTGCTCGCGCTCGATCCAGGCCAGCACCTGTTCGTGGCGGGCACGAATGCCGTTGACGTTCCACGTGGCGATTTTCATGCGGGGCGGAGTCCCGCTAATTGGCGGGCAGCGGGATGAAGCCGATGTTCTGCATCGCCTGTGCATAGGGCGCGTTCTGCGCCGCCGGAAAAGTGGTCGCGGCGGTATCGAGCCACTTCTTGGCGGTCGGGCTGTCGTGCTGGGTGACGCACCACGCGGCATTGGCGAAGTAGTAGGAGGGCGCCGGCTTGTCCGTCTTGAACGCCGCGAGCTCCTGCGTAGCCATGTCTTGTTGATTTGCCATCAGGTCGCAGAGAAAGACTTTGTAGGCCGTGAAGTCCTCCTCGCCAGGGGTTTTTTCGACGGCGGAATAAATCGCGCGCGCCGCCGCGTAATCGCCCTCCGCCATCTTGATGTCGGCGAGAAAGAATTTGATCGAAATGTCGTCGGGGGCGTCCTTCTCTGCGATGGTGAACTGTTCCTCCGCCTCGGGTAATAGCCGTTTCGCCGCGTAAAGCGAACCAAGCAGTTTGTGGGCGGGGACGCTATGCGGATTGAGCTGGAGACCGTCGGCGAGATCTACGGCCGCGGTGCGGAGATCGTTATTCTTAAGCGACTGCAGCGCTTCCTGAATGGAAGGGTAGGCCGGATCGGCCTTCATCTGGGCCTCGGCTTGAGCGGCTGCATTGGTGGCAGCATTCGGGGCTGCGTTCGTGGCAGTGGTGGGGACAGCGTTCGTGGAATTGGTCGCGGTCTGGCCCGCGGCGTGGACGGAGAGGCAGGCAGCCAGCGCGCAAGCGGCCGGCAGGCGGCGGTGGAGAATCATCGCGTGAGTTTGGGGCAAAACCGCGGCCGATGGCCAGTATTTCACGGTGGCCGAAAGGCTTCCGCGATATTTCGGACGGTATCCCAAACCGTGCCTTTTGACTGTTCAAGGCCCCGCGACTTCCCTAATACTCGACCCTCTATGCCTGCCAAGATTTATTCCGACAAGGATGCCGATTTGAACGTGTTGAAGAACAAGACCGTGGCCGTGATCGGTTTCGGATCGCAGGGCCACGCCCATGCGCTCAACCTCAAGGAGAGCGGCGTCAAGGTCATCATCGGGCTCTACAAGGGCAGCAAGTCGATCGAGGCCGCGAAGAAATTCGGCTTCAAGGTTCTGACCACCGCCGAGGCGGTCAAGGCGGCCGACATCATCTTCGTCGCCACGCCCGACCTCGCCATCGCCGACGTGTATGAGAAGGACATCAAGCCGAACCTGACCAAGGGCAAGGCGCTGCTTTTCTCGCACGGCTTCGCCATCCACTTTAAGACGGTCGTCCCGCCGAAGGATGTGGACGTGCTCATGGTCGCACCGAAGGGCCCGGGCCATCTCGTGCGCCGCCAGTACCAGGAAGGCCGCGGCGTTCCGGCTCTCATTGCCGTTTTCCAGAATCCCAGCAAGCAGGCGAAGAAGATCGCGCTCGCCTGGGCCAAGGGCATCGGCGGCACGCGCGCCGGGGTGATCGAGACCACGTTCAAGGAAGAGACCGAGACCGATCTGTTCGGCGAGCAGGCCGTGCTGTGTGGCGGCGCCAGTGAACTGGTGCGCGCGGGTTACGACACGTTGATTGCCGCTGGGTACCAGCCCGAGATGGCTTACTTCGAGTGCCTGCATGAGCTCAAACTCATCGTCGACCTCATGTATGAGGCGGGTATCTCCGGCATGCGCTTCTCCATTTCCGACACGGCCAAGTATGGCGACGTGGTCACGGGGCCGCGCATCATCAACAAGGCGGTGCGCGCCGAGATGAAGCAGGTGCTCAAGGAAATCCAGGACGGCACGTTCGCCCGGGGTTGGATCCGTGAAGCCAAGACCGGCAAGAAGAAGTATTCCAAGCTGCTGGCCGACGGCGCCAAGCACCCGATCGAAAAGACCGGGGCGCGCCTGCGCGGTTTGATGCCGTGGATCGCCAAGCGCAACCTGGGCGGCGCCCAGGCGTCGTACTAAGCCGGTGCATCACGCGGCGGGTATGAAGACGCATCGTCTCCTGCTCGCCGCAGTGCTGGCTGCTTTGGCTTCAAGTGCGCGCGCGCGCGCAGACATTTCGTTCGATAAATCGGACGTGCCCAAGCCGAGCCCGAATACGACCGCCCCACCCGCATCCTCTTCGCCGGGAACGGACGCGACGACTTCGTCGGCCGCCTCCGCTCCGGCCGATGCGCCCGCCGCTTCCCCCCAGGACGCACGCGTCGCCGCGCTGCAGGAACGCTTCGAACACGGCAAGGCGGTCGAGGCGCAGGGCGATTTAAAGGGGGCGCTCGCCATCTTCGACGGCATCATCGCCGACGCGCCGGACGCCAAGGGCTCGCTGCGCGAGGCCGGACTGATCAGCGTCGAGCTTGGCGATGCCGTCAAGGCCGACGGTTACTTCAGCAAGCTGCACGCACTCGTGCCCGATTATCCCATGGCGATTGAGGCGCTCATCCAGACCAGCCAGACGCTCAAGCGCGACGCGAAGGTCGAGATCCTGATTGCGCAGTACAAGCAGCTTTATGACGAGGGCAAGGTGCCCAAGCCCTACTTCGTGCGCGAGCGCATCCGCCTGGATGCGGGCAAGGAAATCGCCATCACGCAGTTCTTCGACTACCATCAGGATCCCCACTACGCCTGGGCCGCCGACCTTTTCGACGCGCAGCACAACCTCGTGCGGCGCCTCACCGTCAATTACGATCCCGACGTCACGGCGACGATGCACAAGGACCCCAAGCTGGCCAATGCGGAACAGTTTCTCGTCGTCGACAACGTCATGGCCGGCGACCACATCACGCGGCTCGATGTCTATCAGCAGTTCCTCGCGCTGCCGGATTACGTGAAGATGCGCACGGTGTTGGTGGAGATTTTCGCCAAGGCACTCAAGCCGATCGATTCCGCGCCCGTGCCGCAATCGGCGCAGTAGGTAGCCGGCGCTAGGGACAGCGTCCGCTACCCAATAGTGCGCTGAGCCGCACTCACCTTCGGGCTGTGGGCGGCAATCCGTCGGGCACGTCGAAGCGCACCGCATCGAAGGGATAGTTGTCGCGCAGTGAACGCAACTCTGCCCGCGCGCGGGCGTCTTCTTTCTGCGCGGCGTACAAGCGGGCTAGCTTAAGACCCACGCGGATGCAATCGATCGGCTCGGTGCTTTGCTTGAGCGCCGAGTCGTAGGCTTTCTCTGCGTCGGCGGGCGCGGCGGAATCGTGCAACTTCAGCAGGAGATCGCCGAGATGTTCGGCCAGGATGGGGCCGGCGCCCGGTAGCGCGAACGCTTTCTCCAGCGCTGCCGCCCCGGTCGGCGGCTGCTCATCCAGTTGCCGCTCGATCTGCTGGAGCAGGAGCCACTCGTGCTGCCGGCCCGGCGGTGCCTCGGCGATCGCTTCCTCGATCTGTTTCTGAAAGGGTCGATAAAGCGGATCGCCGACCACCGTCGTCATCCAGGAAAGCCCGGGCTGGCAGGCGTAGGCCGCCTCGGCGAACGAATCGCCGTCAAGCAGGCGGCGCGTGAAAATCTCCAGGTGCGGCGTCAGTGCGAGGTAAGGCTCGTAGACGCAGCCCATCGTCGCGTCGGCGCCATGATCGATCAGCGGCCCGACCCAATTCTGCGTCGTGCTGCGCACGGTCGAGGCGCTGAACGAATGAAGGTGATAGGCGATCGCGCCACGCACGAAACGGTCAGGCGGCGTGATCCACGGTCCGTCGGCGTTTGGCCTGTACCAGCCCAGGTAGAGCGCCACCTGATTGATGGGGGAGGTGGTGGGGAGGATCTGGGCGTCCTCGTCGAAAGTCACGGGCCAGCCTTCCTCGGCGAGAAGATCCCGCGCCGTACGCAGCCAGACATCGCCTTCCGTATAGGGATTCTTCGGGTCGGTGAACCCGCGGCTGTCGACCACGGCTTCGCCGGCCAGCCGGTCCTTTTCCGCCTCCAGGCAATCGTCGATCATGCGGCGCACGTCGGCCGCCGTGGGGCCGTCCAGCCGCGTAACGAGCACGAGATGCATGGCCAGTTCCGGCCCGGCGCGCACTTCGCCCGAGTTGAAAGAATCGAAGAACGGATTCGGCACGAAGCCGCCGAGGGGCAAACCCTCCACCGGTAGCAGCGTCAGCTCGCTGTCGACCGCAGCGGCGGTGGTTGACAGGCCGGGCTCGGTTTCGATGGCGGGTTGGGACGAGGGGGCATCGGCGATTTTCAGGGGCACGCCGCGCATCAGGACAATCGTCCAGATATCATTGCGCGTGGCGGCCAGGACCTGCGCGGTGCCGTTCGGCAGCTGGGCGGTTTCCGCGTGTCGTTCGAGCCAGTGATGTCGCAGCAAGTCGGCCACGATCGGCTGGTGGATCGTCCGTTCGTATTCATCGCGCGTGATCTCCTCGCGCGTCGGGCAGGAGAGCGCCAGCACCCGTTCCGCTGGAATCTGGCGGCGACGCGCATAGTACTGCGCCAGCGATTCGCTTTCCGGATCGGCGGCGTTGTAGACGACAAGCAGGTGCTCCGCGAGATGGTCCGGGTCACCGGCCGGGTCGAGAAACCGGAGCGGACTGGGAATGGCCTGGCGGATCGGATGCGGCATCGGGGCCGGTCCCACATTATTGGGCGGTGCCGTGTTCGTGTCGGCCGGCGGGGGTGTCGCAGGCGCCGGAGTAGCAGCGGGCACGGCGGGTGCGATCGTCTGGGGCGTGGGATGGTCGATGAGGGACGGCGCTTCCGGTTGGTCAGACGTCAGTGGGGCCGGGGCAAGAAACGGCAAGGACGAAGTCGAGGCCGGCGCGGGGGCCGTGTTGGTTGACTGACCCACGGCATGCGGAATCCACGCAACCGCCAGTAGCAGGCCCGCGAAGGAGCGGCAGCAAACGAAATGCGGCCGCGCGGAAAGATTCACGCCAGGTCGAACTCCAGCTTCATTCCGTCGTAAACCACGCCGACGCCGGCGGGCAGCCCGCGTTGGCGGTTCGCATGGGTCTTGTCGTGTGTCTGGTGAGTCAAATAGGTGCGCTTCGCGTGGACGGCGTGGCTGACTTCGATCGCGCCACTGACATTGAGATGCGTCGGGTGCGGCGCGTCGCGCAGGCCGTCGATGATCAGCACCTCCACGTCGTGGAGCGCTTCCGCGACCTCCGCGGGCACCGATTGGCAATCGCTTAAGTACGCAAAAAACCGCCGCTCGCCGTGAGAGAAGAGAAAGCCGTAGGTGGAAACGGCGCCATGAGGCACCGGCAGCGGCGTGATGGTCAGCCCGCCGAGCTCGAACGGTTTCACGACCACGTGCGGCGTGACATGGACGTAGCCCGGCACGCTCTTCTTCGGATTGAACGCGTAATAGAAAATGCGCTCGATCTGCCGGAGCGTTTCCGGCGATCCGTAGATCGGCAGTGCACCGCCGCGTAGGTCGCAAAAGCGCCGCAGGTCGTCGAAGCCCATAATGTGGTCGGCATGCGCGTGGGTGAAAAGCACGGCGTCGACCCGGTGGAGCTTTTCGCGCAGCGCCTGCAGGCGCAACTCGGGCGTGGCGTCGACGAGCAGGTTCGCTTCCGGCGTCGTGATGAAGATCGACGAGCGTGTCCGCTTGTCACGCGGATCGGTCGAGGCGCAGACCGCGCACGGGCAGCCGATCATCGGCACGCCCTGCGACGTGCCGGAGCCAAGGACCGTGATGTTCACCTTCGCCATGACTTCAGCTTGTCGCGACCACCGGGGATTTCACGCTCAAAGCGTGAATTCGTCTTGTTTTAGCGCTTCGCCGCTTTAGCATGACAGGTCATGAAATGGCAGGGCCTGCTGGCCGCATCCCTTCTCTTCGCCTCCGGCTTGTTCGCCTCGGCGCAGATGATCCAGATCAGCGCGCAAACGGCCCGCAGCACCTTCCTTCTTTATGAGCGGGTCGACGTGCTGGTGACAATCGTCAACTCCGGCGATACCGACATCGAACTGAGCAACGACGAGGGTCACCCGTGGCTGAGCTTTCAGGTAATGGGCGAAGCGATCCGGGACAATTTTCTGCCCGTCCATACGGAGCGCCAGAGCAATTTCGCGGCGATGATGCTCAAGGCGGGCCAGAGCAAGACGTTCGACGTGAACATCACGCCGCTCTACTCCTTCCGCTCGGAAGGCAATTATCGCGTTTCGGCGGTCGTCAACCTGCCGGGCGCGGGCGAGATGGTGTCCGATCCGGTGTCCTTTGCCGTGCAGCGTGGCCGCGTGGTGACCAGCAATATCCGCTCCATTGATTCCCTCGAGCGCGTCTACTCGCTGGTGCGGTTCTCCCCCTCGTCGGAATCGACGAACCTGTATCTCCGCGTCGCGGCGCCTTCTGAAAACATGATCTACGCCAATTACGCGCTGGGCGAACTGGTGTCGTCGGTCGATCCGACCATGCTCTTTGATCCTCAGGGCAATGTCCACGTGCTGCAGCCCACGGCGCTGGGCACCTATCTCTATTCGCGCACCGATCCCGACGGCAAGGTGCTCGACCAGCGCCTGTTCAAGTCCGTCGAGTGGCAGCCCCGCCCGCGCCTGGTCAAGCTCGACGACGGCAGCATTGTGGTGCAGGGCGGCACGGCAGAAGACACGACGCCGCGCGAAAAGCTCTCCGACTCGCAGCAAGGCGACAAGATCGCCACGCCCATCGCGCCGGACAATAATCCCGCGCCCGGTGCCGTCTCGGTTCCACCCTCCGTGGGGCCGTGACCCAAATGTAGCGGCGGTCTATGACCGTCGGACTTCTTGTCTTCCCTCCGGAATCTCAGCGACGGTCATAGACCGCCGCTACCGCTTCGCCAGCCGCATCAGCCCGCGCCAGATAAACGCTGTCCGCGCGAGCAGGCCCGAAGTCAGGCCGTAGCGATTTCGTTTCTTCGCATTTGCACCCGCTTCTCGCAGGACATCGGCCACGTCCGTGCGGCCAAACATTTCCGCGAACATCAGCGGCGTCATCCCATTGCCGTTGTCGGCATCGACGGCGGCGCCGTATCTCAGCAGCAGTCCCGCGATTGCCGGATAGCCCTTGAAGGCCACGCCACCGAGCGGGGTCTGGCCGCGCCGGTTGCGGCGATCCGGCTCGGCGCCATGCTCCAGGAGCATCCGCGCCGTACCCAGATGGTCGTGATAACACGCCAGCATCAGCAGCGTGTTGTCCTGGTGATCGGCCAGATTCACCGGCATGCCCGCCCGCACCATGGACTCGAGGAGCTCCGTGTCGCCCGCGCGGGCCAGGTCGAGCGCCTGGCCCTGCAACTCGGCGTAACGGCGTTCCTCCGCCTCGGTGATGACGGCTGCGTCGTTCATCGCGCGCCGACCGGCTCGAGCTTGGGATCAGGCTCGCCGCGGCCCACGCCCTCGAACTCGGGATGCTTCGCCAGCGCGCGCTTCACGCCTTCCGCGTAGGCCGGGTCGGCCTTCGCGAAGTGGGCCAGCTGGCGGTCGATGATGTTCTGCGGAATGCCTTCCATTGTCGCCGCGATGTTGCCGAAAAGCTGCTCCTTCTGGCTGTCCGACATGAGCCGAAAGAGATCGCCGGGCTGCTTGTAATCATCGTTGCCGTCGCGGTGGTTGAACCGGTCCGCGTCGCCCTTGATGCGCAGCGGCGGTTCCGCGAACGCACTGTCCTGCACGGGTCCGCCGAAGCTGTTCGGCTCGTAGTAGGCATCGGTTACGGTGGGTTTGTCGAAGACCATCGAGCCATCGAGATGGTAGGTGTTCACGGGCGCTTTCGGGGCGTTCACCGGCAGCTTCTCGTACCACGTGCCCACGCGATACCGGTGCGCGTCGGCGTAGGAAAAGATTCGTGCCTGCAGCATCTTGTCGGGCGAGAAACTGATGCCCGGCACGATGTTCGAGGGGCTGAAGGCCGATTGCTCGATCTCGGCAAAATAGTTTTCGGGATTCCGGTTCAGCTCGAGCACGCCGACGTCGATCACCGGGTAATCCTTGTGCGGCCAGACCTTCGTGATGTCGAAGGGATGGATCGGGTACGTGTCCGCGTCCAGTTCCGGCATGATCTGCACCTGCACCTTCCACTTCGGGAAGTCGCCCTTGTCGATCGCCTCGTACAAGTCGCGCTGCGAGCTCTCACGGTCCTTGGCGATGAGCGCCTCGCCCTCGGCGTTCGTCATCGTGTGGATGCCCTGCTGCGTCTTGAAGTGGAACTTCACCCAGAAGCGCTCGTTCTGCGCGTTGAGGAAGCTGTAGGTGTGCGAGCCGTAGCCGTTGACGTGACGGTAGCTCTTCGGCAGGCCGCGGTCGGAGAAAAGGATCGTCACTTGGTGCAGGCTTTCCGGGGAGAGCGACCAGAAATCCCACATCGCCGCCGGGCTGCGCATATTGGTCTTGGGATGCCGCTTCTGCGTGTGGATGAAGTCGGGAAACTTGAGCGGGTCGCGCACGAAAAAGACCGGTGTGTTGTTGCCGACGAGGTCCCAGTTGCCCTGGTCGGTGTAGAATTTCAGCGCGAAGCCGCGCACATCGCGCTCGGCGTCGGCCGCCCCGCGCTCGCCCGCCACGGTGGAGAAGCGCAGCAGCGCCGGCGTCTGCTTGCCGACCTTCGCGAAGATGCTCGCCTTGGTGTACTTCGTGATGTCGTGCGTGACCGTGAATGTGCCGAAGGCACCGGAGCCCTTCGCGTGCACTGTGCGCTCCGGGATGCGTTCGCGGTTCTGGTGCGCGAGCTTCTCGATCAACTGGTAATCCTGCAGCAACAGCGGTCCGCGTGCGCCGGCCGAAAGGGAATTCTGGTTGTCGGCAATCGGATTGCCGCCGGTAGTCGTCATTTGGCTCATGATCCGAGAATAGGATTGAACGGCTATATTTGAAATCTTTTGTGCAAATGGTCAGGATAGATACCATCTATCCATGGAACTGCACCAACTGCGCTATCTCGACGCGGTGGCCCGCACGCGCAACTTCACCCGCGCCGCGGCGGAGTGCCACGTCACGCAGCCGACCCTCAGCCACCAGATCCGCAAACTGGAGCGGGAAATGGGCGGGCCGCTGCTGCGCCGGTCGCGCGACGGCGCCAGCCTGACGGCGCTGGGGGAAAAGATGCGCGGGCACGCGCGCAGCATTCTCGCCACGGTCGACTCGGCACGACAGGAGGCCTCGTCCTTTTCCCGGCGCGTGCAGGGGCTGGTTCGGCTGGGCGTGATTCCGACCGTGGCGCCTTACCTGCTACCGCGCCTTCTTGCGCGCTGCCGCGTCAAATATCCCGAACTCGTTTTCCAGATCAGCGAAAGCCCGACCGAAATCCTGCTCGCCAGTCTCGCACGCGGTGAGACCGACGCCATCATCATCAGCCCGCCGGTCGATACGGCCCAGCCGCTGCAGGTGCGTCCGCTTTTTGAGGACGAATTCCTTCTCGCCCTGCCGCGCGGCCACCGGCTTGCCACACGACGTCATCTGAGTCTCGCCGACCTGCGCGACGAGGCGATGATCCTGCTCGGCGACGCCCACTGCCTGCGCGGCCAGGCGCTGGCGCTCTGCCAGCGCGCCGGTTATGCGCCGCGCATCGCGATCGAGAGCGCACAGCTCGACACCGTCCTGGGTCTGGTCGAGGCCGGTCTCGGCCTGTCGCTCGTGCCCGCCTCGGCGCGTGAGTCCCTGCGGCATCGCCGCGTGCAATTCCGCTCGCTGCGTCCCGAGCGGACCTCGCGCCAGATCGCGCTCGCGTGGCTGCATCCGGCCGTTCCGATCCACCTGCTCGAAGCCGTGGCCCAGCTGGCCTGCGCCTGCATGCCGGGAAAGCGGATGGCGCTCAGCGCCCGTTAATCGGATTGTCCCGCAGCGTGCGTCACCTTTTCCTGAGGACTTACTTTTTCCGCGCGACCAGCAGCGAGGAATCGGAAGCGACGAACTTGTAGCCGCTGCCGAAAGGCAGCGGGGAGGGGATGTTCTTCGCGTAGAAGGCGGTGAGGTCCGGCTGGTAATGTTCCTTGAAGAGATTGATCGGGCCCGTGTAGTTGCCGTAGGGCGTCACGTCCCAGTGGGCCGAATCAAAATACTTGTACGGCATGCCCGAGTCGTCCTCCACCACCCCGACGCTGTCGGTGAGGATCGCGTCGCGGATACGCGAAAAATAATCGTCATAGAGGAGGTACGACGCGGCCTTCAGGTAGGTCACTCCCGCGCCGAGCCGGTGCATCAGGTTCACGTAGCCGGGATGCGACTTGATGCCGTCGTTGCCCAGGTCGGTGCGGAAATAGAGCGCATACTGCAGGTCGTCGCGGTCGTCCTTATAATAAGCGATCTGCACGCCGTCCGCGCCGCCGGGAGCGTGCTCCGAAAGCGTGCCATCGTCGTGCAGCGTGACGTAGTGGATGCTGTCGATGGTGTAGCTTTGGTGCGCGAGGAAGATGGCCATCGCGGGCACCAGGCCGTCGACCTGTCCGCTGAAATCGGTCTTCATGTCCTTGGTCTTGAAAAAGCTCGCGGCCAGGACGGTGTAGAGCGAGGTCTTGATCTGCTGGAGATAGCCGGGCATCGCGCCGTGCTGCTGCAGGTCGGCCAGGTCGGGCATCGTGCCGACCGGCTCCAGTCCGGCCATGAGCAGGAATTTCGAGTCGGGGAAAAGCGTGTCGACATAGAGGATGTCGGGCCCGCTGAACGGATAATAGACGGTCGTGAGCCGGCGCATGTCATGCAGGGCACTGGCGCTCCACATGTTCATGGCGTTCAGGCGAACGCGGCTCAGGTACGCCCAGCGGCCGTCGATCCAGCCCTGGTAATCGGCCCACGCCGGATCGTTTTCCCACGGTTCCGCATGGCCCGGCAGGGAGAGCCCGGCCAATCCGCGCGCCGTGGCGTTGACCCGCGCGTCGACATCGTCTGGGAAAGGCGTGGCGTGGACCAGGGGCGGACTTTCAACCTGGGCTGGCGCGGGCAGCGCCGACAGCCCGGGCAAACTGGCAATCAGGGCGAGGAGAAGTCGTGTCGGGCGCGTGTTCACAGGGATTGTTCAGGAAGGGCTTCGCCGTTCAGTTGCGGGCCGCGTTTATCGCGGCTGGCGAACCAATAGATCGGCAGGCCAACCAGCACGGTGAGGGCGCCCTTGAAGGTTTCGCGCGGATGCCGCTCGCACGTTTGCACCAGGCAGACGAGCGCAACGACGCCGAAGAGGATGGGTGTCACGGGATAGCCGAAGGTGCGATAGGGTCGCGGCAGATCGGGCTCCCGCACCCGCAGGACGATGACGCCGATCACCGTCAGCAGCGACCAAAAAAAGAGCACCGATTCGACGTAGGTCACAATCTTGGCCGGATTGTGATCAAGCAACACCACGATGATGAAGAACTGGCAGACAAGCGCGACGGACGGCACGCCCTTGGACGTGGTCCGTGCCAGCAGGCTGAGCACGCGATAATTGGCGCCGATGGCCTGGCTCACGCGCGAGCCGATCCACATCATCGCACTGACGTTCGCCACCAGCCCGACGCAGATCAGCGCGTTGCCGATACGCGCGCCGGTCGGGCCGAAGATGTGGTCGCCCGCGATGTCGGCCACCTCGGGTTTTCCGGCCAGCATGCCCATCGGCGTGGTGTAGAGGAAGACGGCGGTGATCGCGGCGTAGAGCGCGATGACAAACGTCGTGCCCAGGATAAGCGCGCGCGGCAGCGACCGGCCCGGATTGGAAATCTCGCCCACAATGTACGACGCGGCGTTCCAGCCGGAGTAGGAATACATCACCCAGATCAGCGACGAGCCGAACGAGGCGCTGAGCAGCAGCGCGCCGTCCCCGCTTTTTGGCAGGAACGTCACCGGTTGCTCCGGCGCGGCGCCGAAACCGCAAATCACGAAGGCCAGGATGAGCAGCACGGTCACCGCCGTGGTCGCGGCCTGGAATCCGCCCGAGAAGCGAATGCTGCGCAAGTGTGCGATCGTCGCCGTCGTGACGAGCCCGAAGGCGAGCAGATGCTCGGTATGATTGGGCACCAGGCGGGCCACCTGCGGAAAAGCGCGGCAAAAATAATCGCCGAAGAAAAGCGCGCTCACCGCGATCGGGGCGGCAAAGCCGATGGTCGTCGAGCAAAGTCCCGTGCAAAAGCCGACGGCAGGATGGTAGATGCGAGAGAGGAAATGATACTCGCCGCCGGAGCGCGGCAGGGCCGTGGCGAGTTCCGCGTAGCAAAGGGCACCGCACAACGCCAGCAAACCACCGACGAGCCACAGCATCATGATGGGAAAGACTCCGCCGCCGGAAAGCTGCGAACTGCCGTCGGACCGCTGGAACGCCGCAATCTGGAAGCCGAGCGACGTGAAGATGCCGATCCCGATCATGTTGGAAATGACCAGCGCGGCGGCAGGGCCGGTCGAAACGGTTTGGGCGGCGGGGCGTTCCTTCACGTCAAATCCTCCGGAACGATGCCGCGCCGACGCCGGAGCGGCAATCTTATCTTGGAGGCTGGAAGGCGCCGCCCATCGATCGCTCGAATTACATGCTTGGAATCACCGGGGGTGGGTCGCAAAATCCGCGCTTCGATGAAGCGTTCGTTTTGGTCACTCATCGTCGTACAGGTGCAGGTGCTCCTCAACGACAACGCCGCCAAACTTATGCTCATGGCGCTCGGGGTCGCCGTCGCGCCGGAGCTGATCCAATCCTCCCTCCAGAACGTCAGCGTCGACGGCCATCACCTCGTCAGTGCCAACCTCACGCGCGATGCCGAGACGACCGCCAAGCTGATCAAGACGATCCTCGCCGCGATCATCATCATTCCGTTCGTCATCTTCTCGCCCACCGCCGGCTGGATCTCCGACCGCTTCGCCAAGCGCGACGTCATCATCCTCAGCCTCTGGGCGCAATTCGGCGTCATGGCGCTCATCTTCGGCGCGCTCACTTTTCATTATCTCTCGCTGGCTGTTCTCGGCCTCTTCTTGCTCGGGCTTCAATGCACCATTTTTTCGCCGGCCAAGCAGGGTATCATCAAGGAAATCGTCTCGCCCACGACCATCGGGCATGCCATCGGCATCGTGGAGGTCACGGCCATCGCCAGCATGCTCGTCGGCGGTCTCGCGGGCGGCGCGCTCTTTGACGTCTCCCGCACCTACTTGGGCAACCCGTGGCACGCGGCGGACGTCACCATGGCCGTTCTCACATTCCTTGCGCTCGGCTCGCTCGTCGCCGGATATCAAATTCAGCCCACCTCGGCGCACACCAACCAGCCGTTCCGCCCGGAGTTGCTCTGGCAGCACTTCGGCCAACTGCGCGACGTCTGGCGCGAGCCGCCCGTGCGGCTGTGCGTGCTCGGCATCAGTTATTTTTACGGGCTGGCCGGTGCGCTCTACCTCACGCTCTTCGAGGTTTCCGCGTCGATCCACTTGAACGGCACCGGGACCGCGTCGCAGACGGGAGAATACGCCGCCACGCTTGGTCTCGGTATTATCTTGGGAAGCTTCCTCGTCACGCGGTTGACCACGCACCAGGTCGAGATCGGCCTCATCCCGATCGGTTCATGCGGCCTGATCGGCGCCGCGCTGGCGGAGGGATTCAGCGACCCGCGCGGACCGATCTTCCTTATTGCGCTCTTCGGCATGGGCGTGTCGGGTGCGCTCTTTGTCGTGCCGCTCAACGCGCATCTGCAGGAGCAGGTCGAGCCCAGCCGGCGCGGGCGCATCCTCAGCGCGAACAACCTGTTCGTGAATCTTTTCGGCATCATCGCGGTCGTCATCCAGTACATCGTCTCCGCCGAGTACGGCGTTTCGCCCGCCCACCAGTTGCTGCTCTACGCCGTGCCGACTTTCTTCGTCACGGTTTTCATCATCTTCCTCACGCCGGAGGGCCTGCTGCGGCTCGCGCTCGGGCTGCTTGGCCGCACTTTTTACCGCGTCACGCCGGTCGGTGTGGAAGGCCTGCCCGCGACCGGCGGCGTGTTGTTGCTGCCGAATCACATCTCCTACATCGACGCCGTCATCCTGCAACTGGCCTGCCCGCGCCCGATCCGGTTTCTCGTCTACGATGAGTTCTTCCAGGCGCGGGTGCTGCATTGGGGGCTGCGGCTGCTCGGCGCCATCCCGATCAGCCCGAAGAAGGCGCGGGCTGCCATCGAGACGGCCGTCGACGCGTTGAACAAGGGCGATGTGGTCTGCCTCTTTCCCGAGGGTGCGCTGACCCGCACCGCCACGCTGCAGAAACTCAATCGCGGTTACGAGCTCATCGCCCGCAAGGCGCGCGTGCCGGTCATGCCGGTTTGGCTGGAAAATGTCTGGGGCTCGGTCTTCTCTTATTATGGTGGACACTTTTTCTGGAAACGGCCGCGCTTCGTCCCGCTCAAGGTCTGGGTTTATTTTGGAGCACCCATGACGGCCGATGACGCGGCGGTCGAGACGGTGCGCAGCCGGATGCTGGAGATGTCCGAGGCGGCTTTCCAGGCGAGGCCGGAACTGACCGCGCATCTCGGCCGCGAATGCATCCGCGGCTTGCGCAAAAACTTCTTCAAGCCGGTCATCACCGATGCCTATGCGAACCGCGCCCTCAAGGGCGGTGAGCTGCTCGCGGTCGGCATCGCCTTCGCGCAATGGCTTAAGAAGAACGTGCCGGAAAAACGGGTCGGCGTCGTGCTGCCGCCGGGGCTGGGCGCATCAGTTGCGAACCTCGGTCTCGTCCTGGCGGATAAAGTCCCGGTCAATCTCAACTTCACCGCCGGCCGCGCCGCGAACGAATCGGCCATCGCGCGCGCGGGCATCCAGCGGCTCATCACGGCGCCGGCGATGATGGACCAGATCAAGGATTTCCCCTGGCTGGAAAACCGCATCGACCTCGCCGCCACGCTGAAGACCTTCCCGCCCAAGCTGCTCAAGCGCTGGGGCGTGCTCGCGCTCGTTGCGCCGACGTCGCTGCTCGCGCGCTGGCTCGAGCTGCCGCGCACCGGCGACCGCGAGGAATGCGCGCTGCTCTTCACCAGCGGCAGCGCGGGCGAGCCGAAGGGCGTCGTGCTCACCCACCGCAACATCATCGGCAACATCGCGCAGATCGCCGCCATCCTCGCGCAGGTCGATCTCAACTCCATCCTCGGCTGCCTGCCGACGTTCCACAGCTTCGGGTTCACCGTCACGCTCTGGTGGCCGATGCTCAGCGGCCCGCGCGTCATCACCTACCCCACTCCGCTCGACACGCCGAAGCTCGCCGAGCTGATCGACAAGCATCAAATCGAGTTGCTGCTCACCACGCCCACGTTCCTCCGCTCCTACCTGCGCAAGGCCAAGCCCGAGCAGCTGCGTTCGCTCAAGATGGTCGTGACCGGCGCGGAGAAATTGCCCGTGGACCTCATTGCCGATTTCGAGACGAAGTTCGCCATCAAGATCTGCGAGGGCTACGGCATGACTGAAGGCTCGCCCGTCATCGCCTGCAACCTGCCCGATGCCCCGCCCTCCAAGGTCAATCCCGCCGGCGTGCTGGCGCGACGGGTGGGCAGTGTGGGCCGGCTCGTGCCGGGCGTTGCCGCGCAAATCCGCGATCCCGACACGGGCGAGGTGCGCTCCCTTTTCGAGCCCGGCATGCTCTGGCTGCGCGGCGCGAATATCTTCGAGGGTTATCTCAACGACGAGAAACGCACCGCCGACGTGCTGCACAACGGCTGGTACAAGACCGGCGACATCGGCCGGCTCGACGAGGACGGCTTCCTTTTCATCGAGGGGCGCCTGAGCCGCTTTTCCAAGATCGCCGGCGAGATGGTCCCGCACATGACCGTCGAGCAGAAGATCTACGAAGCCTGGCCGGAGGAGGCGGCGGTCCACGGCGCGGGCGTGGCTGTGCTCGGCGTCCCCGACGACAAAAAGGGTGAGGCGCTCGTCCTCCTCACCACGTTCGCCATCGACCCGGTCGACCTCCGCAAGCGGTTGACCGCCGCAGGCCTGCCGCAATTGTGGGTCCCCAAGGTCATCAAGCAGATCGATGCCCTGCCGCTGCTGGCCACCGGCAAGCTCGACCTCCGTGCCTGCCAGCAGTTGGCGCAGAATTAAACACCCCAAGACCCGCACTTGTCGCCCCGCTTTCGTTGGCTATGATGTAGGCAAGGAAGTCATAAAGCCCATGGCCAAGACGAACGACCCGACGCTGGAAATACATTCGGATTTGGTGATGAAGGGCGAACTCAGCATGGTGAAGGACGTCATCCTCACCGGCAAATTCGAGGGCAAGCTCCAGACCGAAGGCTGCCTCACCGTCTCGCCCGGAGGCGTTGCCACCGGCACGATTGAGGCGGGCGCTCTCGTCCTTGAGCCCGGCAATCTCGTCGAGGCACGCGTGAAAATTGCGCCGCCGAACCCGGTCGGAAACAAGGCCGCGCGCGACGCGTCGAAGAAAATGTCGGGCGCCAAGTGGCCCTCGCTGCGCAAGCTCAAGGAGTTTGCCCTCGGCCGCGCATGAAGAAGCCGAACCAGCGGGAAGCCGTCTGCCCCCACTGCCACGTCACGCAGAGCGAGCCGGTCAGCGCCATCTCCACGAATTGCCGCGCCTGCGGCCGCTACTTCAAGCTCAACCCGCTCAAGGAGGAGCGCGTTGCCGTGCGCACGGTTGCGCCCAAGGCCAGCCGCGAGGTTTTCTGCATCAAGTGCGGCGCGCCCAACCTCGTCGCCGAGGCCGCGATGTCGACCCAGTGCATCCGCTGCTCCCATTACCTCGAGCTGGGCGACAAGATCGTGCGCGGCGTCCAGACGGGCAAGCTCTACGCCTACGACGACGTCGTCTTCGCCGAAGGCTGCTCGTTCAAGGGCATGGAGGCCACGGGTCGGCGCATCGAGGTGCGTGGAAAAGTTTTTAGCAAGCTGCGCGCGACCGCCGAGATCGTCGCGTTCGCTGGTGCCCAACTTTCCGGTGAGCTGCATGCCCCGGTGGTGCGCATCGAGCCGGGCGCCAAGGTGAAAGTGCAGACGATCGAATGTGCGCGGCTGCGCGTGGCCGGTGAACTTGAGATCAGCGGCGTGCTGGAGGCGACCGAAATCCTGCTCGCCGCCGGATCGACCTTTTCCGGCCGGCTCAACAATCCCGACGCCAAACTGCAGGTCGAGGCCGGTGCCCGCATCGACGCCGAATCGGCCACGTGCGCGGAGATGATCGTCGAGGGCGATCTGAACCTGCCCGGCACGGTCATGGCCGAACGTGTGCTGGTGATGGCGCAGGGCCGGATGAATGTCGGCCGGCTCAACGCCGCGTCGGTCGAGGTCAGTCCCGGCGGCATCCTGCAGGGGTTGATCGAGAAGTACACGCCGCGGCCGAAGCCGGAAGGCGTGATGCCCGGCCCCGAGGACAAAGCGGACGACGAAGCGGAGCCCCAGGCCGAAGCGGCGTAGGCGCGAAGCGTGGCCCATGGGCCCGCGCCGCCATTGGTATTTGGGCGCGGTTGAGATAGCCTGTCCCTCCCCATGACCAAGCCGCCCCAGCTCAACGCGCGTCGTCCGCGCCGCCGCAAGCGCGGCCTTTTCACTTGGATCATTGCGGGCGGCCTGATCGGCGGCATCTCCCTTTTCGCGCTCGGCTATATCTACTACGACGCGCAGGCCAGCTTCATCGACATCAACATCGTCCGCGAGATGCCCAAGGCATCCATCCTTTACGATTACCAGGGCAAGCCGTTCAGCCGTTTCTTCGAGGAAAACCGCATCGCCATGCCGACCGACCAGCCCGTGCCCAAGCTGCTGGCCGAAGCGGTCATCGCGAAGGAAGACCACCGGTTCTACGACCACGGCGGTGTCGACTGGTACGGCACGGTCCGCGCCCTCGTCGCCGATGTGCTCCATCGCGGCGCGAGCCGGCAGGGCGGCAGCAGCATCACGCAGCAGCTCGCCCGCAACAGCATCGGGCGCATGGAACGCACCTACAATCGCAAGTTCCTGGAAATCTTTTTGGCCAACCGCATCGAGCGCGCCTACACGAAGGAGCAAATCCTGCGCTACTACCTCGACCGGATTTATTTCGGCCAGGGCCTCTATGGCGCGCAGACCACCGCCTACGCCTTTTTCGGCGTGCCCGTGCAGCAGCTCACGCTGCCGCAATGCGCGCTGCTGGCCGGGATGATCTCCAGTCCCAACGCGTCCTCGCCGTGGAAGGACATCAAGGCCGCCAAGGCCGCGCGCGACCGGGCGCTCGAGGCCATGGTGAAAGCGAAATACATCACGCAGGCCGAGAGCGACCACGCGCACCGGCAGCCGCTGGCCTTGCGGCCGCGGCCCGATTTCGGAGGCGGCTTCGCCACCAGCGAGGTGCGGCGCCAGCTCGAGGGCATCCTCGACGAGACGACGATCGAGCAGGGCGGCCTGAAAATTTCCACCACGATCGATCCGCGCCTGCAACAGGCGGCGGAAAATTCGCTCGCCGCGCGCATCGACGAAATTGAACGCTCCAAGGGTGAAAGCCATCACGGCGGCGATCCCAACACCGGCCTGCCGGACAGCGACGTGCTCGAGGGCGCGTTCTTCGCCGAGGATCCGGGCACCGGCGCCATCCGCGCCATCGTCGGTTCGCGCGACTTCGCGCTCAACCAATTCAATCGCGCGGTGCTCGCGCGGCGCCAGGTCGGTTCCACGCTTAAGCCCCTTATCTACGCCACTGCGTTCGCGGAAAAAGGCTACAGCCCGGCCAGTACGATCGACGCCACACCGTTCGACCTGCGCTTGCAGCAAACGCCGCCCGACCCCAACCCCGCCAATGTCATCCGGGTCAACGACGCGCTGGTCCATTCCGACAACTACGCCGCGCGCCGCATGGGCGACGTGGTCGGCTTCAGCCTGCTCAACGATTACGCGCGTCGCTGCGGCATCACGACCGACATCCCGGCCTTTCCATCCAGCTACCTCGGCTCCTGCGACATCAGCCTGAACGAGCTGACCGGCATCTACGCCACCTTCGCCGACAAGGGCACCTGGGTGCGCCAGCACATCGTCGTGCGCGTGCTCGACGACAAGAACCGCGTCCTTTACCAGTACCAGCCCGAGGGGCATCAGGTCTTCACCCCGCAGGTCGCGCGGCAGGTCACCGGCATGTTGCAGAACGTGCTCGATTTCGGTACCGGCGCGCCGGTCCGCAGCGACTACGGTTTTCGCGCGCCGGCCGCGGGCAAGACCGGCACGACCAACGATTACAAGGACGCCTGGTTCGAGGGTTTCACGACCAATCTCGTCGCGGGCGTGTGGATCGGTTACGACCAGCCGCGCGAGGTGATGTCCGGCGGATACGCCGCGCGCGTTGCACTGCCCGTCTGGGCCAACGTGATGAAACAGATGACGATGACCTACACGATGCAGGATTTCCCCGTTCCGCAGGGACTGCAGGTCGCCACGCTGGGCGGCGGTCTATTCGGCCAGGGCGAACGCTATTACCTCACACCGGCGCAGGCGGGACAGCTCGATAATGAGCCAGCCGATCAAGACAATCAGCCGCACGGACCAAACGTCTTTCAGAAATTCTTCAACTTGTTCCGTTGAAGCGGGCCGACAGGCCCGAGCTTCGTGAACACAAAAATGCCGCCGTGAACCGGGTAAACCCGGTCCAACGACGGCATTTCTTGGGGCGTTATCGCTTAGTAGCGATTCCGGCCACCACCATTGCCACCACCGGAGCGACCGCCGCCGCCGCTGCCGCCGGAGAACTCGCGGCGAGGGCCACGGGCTTCCATCGGCTTGGCTTCGTTGACCGTGAGGTCGCGGCCGTCATGGTTCTGGCCATGGAGCGCTTCGATGGCCTTCTGGCCTTCTTCAGCGGTGCTCATGGTCACAAAACCAAAGCCACGGGGGCGGTTGGTTTCGCGGTCCATGATCAGGGCGGCGTCCGTCACTTTGCCGTATTGGGCAAAAAGCTGGTTCAGGTCTTGTTCGGTGGTTTGGAAGGAAAGATTTCCTACGTACAGTTTCATATGATTTTTCTTACTTTTTGAGGTTTACGACCTCACGCACGACTATTGAAGAGCACGCGGAAAGCGCGCATAAGATACCGTTGGGAGCGAACAGGAAACCTGAGACACTACTACTTGGCTTCAGGAAGAAGCGATGTGATCGATGGCGGACTGTCGCAGAATCGCCGCGCGTGTAAAGATATATCGGGCGACCGCCGGGGAAGGTTCAGGGGTGTACCGCTCCGGTCGACCGCCAAAAAACCTCCGTCATCCTGAGCAAAGCCAGCAGGCGAAGTCGAAGGATCAGACACGCTTCCTCCTCTCCACGGCGTAAATCTAGCGGAGATTACTTCGGCTCCGGCGTCGCGGCCTGCGCCGCATCCGGTTTGCCTGTTGTTGCTCGCTTACACCACAGCTTGCGGCCCTTGAACTGGATGCCGTTCAGCTTCGCAACGATGGTGTCGGCGTGCTCCTCCGCCACATCGACGAAACATTGCTTGGGCTGGAGGCGGATCACGCCCACGACCTCCTTGGGCAGTTTCGTAATGCCGACGATGACGCCCAACACGTCGCCCGGCTGCACCTCATGGTCGCGGCCCACACCCAGCGTCAGGCGCACCATGCCGTGCTCGTGAGAAACTTGTCCCGAGGTGCGGTCGGCTTTCAGCCCGGTACCCATGGCCGCGGGTGATGGCGTGCGCTCCTGGTGCTTTGCCACGAAAGGACGTTCGGGCCGCGCGTAACTTTCCTCGCGCCGCGGCGGGGCCGGACGCTCCTCGCGGAATCGTTCTTCACGCCGGGGCGGAGCCGGGCGTTCGTCCCGGAATGAGCGTTCCTCCCGCACGGGCCGTTCCTCGCGGACGGGTGCCGCGGATTCGCCGGTGAAGAGATGCATCAGCGCCGACGCGATATCGGTCGCGACAAATCCCTGGTCGAGCAGGCGGCTGATGAGCGCGTCCTGCCGCTCGTATTTGCCCTCTTCCAGGGTCTTGTGCAGCGAATCGTAGAAGAGATTGGCCCGCTTTTCCTCGACCTCTTCCTCGGTGGGAATGCGTTCGCGCCGAATCTTCCCCTTCGTGAAGCGAATGATGTTTTGCATCTTGTAGAGCTCGCGCCCCGAGACAAAGGTGATCGCGCGTCCGCTGCGGCCCGCCCGGCCCGTGCGCCCGATCCGGTGGATGTAGTCGTCCCCGTCATGCGGCAGGTCGTAGTTGAACACCACCTCGATATCGTCCACGTCCAGGCCCCGCGCCGCCACGTCCGTCGCGACGAGGAACTCGAGGTTGCGCTTGCGGAATTTACCGATCACCCGCTCGCGCATGGCCTGGGTCATGTCGCCGTGCATCTTGTCCGCGCCGTAACCGCGCGCGGTGAGATGCTCGGTCAACTCATCGACCATCATTTTCGTCGCACAGAAAATGAGGCTGAACTTGATGTCGTGCAGATCGATGAGACGGCACAGCACGTCGAGCTTGGAACGCCGGTCGACCTCGTAATAAACCTGGTCGATTGCCGGCATGGTCAACGCCTGCGTCTCGATCGTCACGTTCACCGGGTTCTTCGTGAAGGACTTGATCAATTCCTGGATCGGGCGCGGCATCGTGGCCGAGAAGAAAACCGTCTGACGTTGGGCCGGCGCCTGCTTGAGGATGGTGCGGATGTCGTCGAGGAAGCCCATGTCGAGCATCCGGTCGGCCTCGTCCAGGATGATCATCTTCACCTGGTCCATCACCAGCGTGCGGCGATCGAGGTGGTCCATGATCCGTCCCGGCGTGCCGATGATGATCTGCGCGCCTTCCCGCAGGCCGCGCAACTGGCGGTCGTAGGATTGGCCGCCGTAGATCGGAATTTCGCGCACGCCCTTCTTGAAGTACGCCAGCTTCGCCACCTCCTCGGCGACCTGCACGGCCAGCTCGCGCGTGGGGCAGAGAATCACGACCTGCGGCGCGCGCAGTTTGACGTCGACGCATTCGATCGCGGGCAGCGCGAAGGCCGCCGTCTTGCCCGAGCCCGTCTGCGACGTGCCGACCACATCCGCGCCGGAAAGCAGGGCGGGAATCGCCTGCGATTGAATATGGGAGGCTTCTTCAAAGCCCATCTGGGCCACGGCCTTCAACAACTCCGGGGAAAGGCCGAGCTCGGCGAACGGTTTCTTCTGCATCTCCTGTTGTACGCGGATAACCGCGCCGCGCCCACCTCGAAACGAAGCGTCGGCGCTCGCCGAGTGCAGTTCCCTCGTTTTGTAAGATGTCTCCGAACGAGGAGAGACGTGGCTGGACCCGGGATCGAACCGGGGACACGCGGATTTTCAGTCCGCTGCTCTACCAGCTGAGCTATCCAGCCAAGCTTTTCATATACAAGTAGTTATACATGAAAATCTGAAGACTGCGGAAGGCGCTTGCAACCTTTTTTGGTAACCTCTAGCCTTACTTTTATGGCAAAGACAGAGCCTGACCTTACTCGGGTTGGTGAATGCCTTTGGCGTCACCAGAGTCGGAAATACTACGCAATCGTGCGAGTCGGAGGCAAGCAGATTAAGCGCTCGCTCAAGACAACAGACCTAGCCTTGGCCAAAAGGAATCTACGGCAGTTTCGTGAGAAGATTGAGCGGATGGGAGGACGAGGCCAGCCGATGCGTTTTGGCGAATTGGCAGACCTTTGGCTCGCCTCAGTCAAAGTCCGGCAGGCCCCCGACACCTACCGCACCAGCAAAGGAATCGTCGATGAGCTTAAGCGCCACTTTGATGTCAAGGAGGCGGGATCAATCACGCTCCGGGATGTCGACGAGTGGAAGTCAAAACGCACCTCGGTTTTGACCCGGCATGGACGCACGATTTCTCCCCGTAGGTACAACTACGAGCTGGAAACCCTTAGGCAGATCAGCCGCTACGGGATCGAGGTCATCCATTGCATGATGGACGATCCCACGCTGGGCCAGAAGCACCAGAAGCATACGCCTTCGAAACGGTTGGCCCCCTCCAAGGAGGAATTTCAGGCCATTGTCGATGCGCTCCGGTCACAGCCTCAAGCTGCCCTTCCTGGAGCCGCCGCCGACATGGTCGAGCTCTTGGCTTACACCGGCGTGAGGGTTGGCTCGATACCCCACATGACCTGGGACTGCATTGATTGGTCGCGGAAGCAAATGAAGCTCTACAACACGAAGCTTCGGCGCTGGTACCATCTTCCGTTGTTTCCAGCATTGAAGGACTTCTTGAAAACGGTGCGCAAGCGAATGCCCGAGGCAGAGGCGACGAGTCGGTTGATCGCCATCAACGATGCAAAAAAAGCGCTTGGTCATGCGTGTGATCGCGCCGGGATACCCCATTTCACTCATCACTGCTTACGTCACTTTTTGGCAACCAATGCGATCGAGGAAGGCGTAGATTTCAAAGTTATCGCGGGCTGGTTGGATCACAGTGACGGAGGATTTCTCGTTGCTAAGACTTACGGACACCTGCGGGCCGAACATTCAGCGGAAATGGCAAAGCGAATGGTATTTAAAGCTTCGTCCCACTAGCTTCTATGAAGGCTGGAAAAGTGAAATCACGTCCTCCACAAACCGGCAAACCAAACCATCGCGTGATTCGGGATTTCGCAGCGAAAACGAGAAGGAAGGAGCTAATCGGGCAAGTTCGTCGTTCACTTGCCGGGTTGACCCAAAAATACCTGTCCCCTATTGCTCCCAACGATCTGTTTCCCTCGGAGGACGAACTTAACCACCTTCGAACATCGGCGGGAGACCTCTATCAAGACCAAGGAAAAAAATTTCCTAAATACGAGAAAGGATGGAAGGTTTTTGATCAAGTCGCTAAGAGATACCCCACGTTGCGACTGACGCTGTTTTGTGATCGCTTAATGAGGAAGCTCGAAGCGATTCCAATCGGCCCTTTGAGCCGGATCACTCAAAAAATCGAAGGCTTAAAATCTACCGATTCCAATTCAGCTGAAAGGCTCGAGAAAATTGTCCAGCTTCTCGATCAGGAAAAACCCCCCTCACTGAACGAGGTGCCGTGGGCGAATTATTATTTACTTCTCCGCCCGTTTGCTTCGGATGGATTTGAGGATCGCATGATACCGCGACCCTCTGGAGAGAAAAACGTTGAGTGGTCGAAAGAAGTAAAGTCCTGCCATGGAGTTCTCGGATGGGCCACTTTTACTGACATTTGGGAACAGGCCAAAGCTTGGCAACTAACCTACGATCCTTCTGGACGAGTCGAGGTGTGTCGTTTCTGGTTGCAAGTCTTGCATGATGAAAAAATTGACACCAGGTTGTGGAACATATCGCGGGCCGATTCGGATGCCCTCACTAGTGAGGAGCACATGTCCGAACTGGCCAGAAGGGGTGCAAATGAGCGACAACGGCGATCCAGGGCCTCAAGAAGCCTATAGAAACTTTGGAAAAAAACGTGACATTTCTGGCTTGGAATTACCACATACGAAACAGCGACTGTAAAAAAATGTGACATCATAATCCAAGGGCAAAACTGAAATTGTGGCGCCTCTCTGCATGGATATCTTCCCTCCATGCAAACACAAAATGACTCTCGGCAAGAGCATAAACTCGCCTACACCGTTATCGAGACGGCTCAGATTCTCGGTATTTCAACCAGGAGCGTCCATCGTCTTATTGGTCGTGACCTTCTTCGCTGCTCGAAGGCTCTTCGGAAAATTATTATTCCTCGCTCGGAAATTGAAAATTTTCTGACATTGACGACGGGGGGTATCTAAATGGACGTTACTACAACGGTTGAAATCGAAACAAATCTGGACCTGCCCGTCAACCCGATCCCTGTTGATTTAAACGAAGACACCGAGACGGATTCGACTGTCCAAAAAATCGAAGCCGATGACGGTGAGGCCGAAGCTCTTCAGGATACCGAACGCGCTCCACAAGAATTGGCCACCGAGACTCCCTTGGTTCCGGTGACGGTGGTGCTGGATGGAGACGAGATGAATCGGCTCCATAGCAACTTCGTCGGCAACGGTCGCACCACTCTTGTGACTGGCATTACGCTAGGAGCGTTACTGACGAAAAAGAAAACGTCCATGAAGCGCGGAGATTGGGTCCACTGGGTTGAAACGAATCTTGTTTTCGATATTCGCATGGCTCAAACTTATATGAAACTTAACAAACATCGGGAAGCTCTAATGGCGAAATACGAAACGGATTCGCATTTAGGGATCAAGGATGCTTGTCGAATGTTTGCGAAGCCCTCCAAAGACGCCGAAGCACGGACTGCATCTGATGAGTTCCAAGTCGAAGGCGCGGTTGACGGTGGGACCGAGATCGTTGAGGCCGACGAGGCTGATACCGCCCCTGAGTCTAAAAATGGTGTAGAGGACGACGACGAGTCTCCCTCCGATCTGCCCATGCTGGTCGTTGATAAACTCACCGCTGATCAACTAAGTCAGGTTGTCCAGTTGCTTCGTGACCTTGGAGTCGATGCCAATAGTTATAGGGTTCGGAGGGAACAAGACGAAGATATTCATTCATCGCTGCAGGATAAGCCCAACCCCTCCCTCGACGACGCGGTGGTGGTGGATGACCAGGAGGTGGCCCATGAATAATGAATCACTTCTCGTTCCCGAGTCGAATCCGGTTCAAGGCTCCCCCATCATCAATCAGGATGGGGGAGGTGCCAGGGTCGTCGCCGAAACACTGTTCCCAGGTCTGGTTTGGAGCGACGACGTAACCGCCTACTGCCCGTGCCCCGGTCAGAATAAGCATTCGGGCAAGAATAGCCCTCGTGATTGTCAGGTGAAAATAGATGGAGTACCCACCGTTTACTGCGTTCACGAGTCGTGCAACGAAGAGATCGAAGCCGCAAACGAGGCGTTGCGTGGCGGAGTGCAGTCTTCGACTCCCCTCGTCTTGACGGCGGAGCAAAAAAAGTTGGCGGCGGCGGCGAAAGCCAAGGCAAGGCATGAGGTAGAACTCAAGGTCAGAACAAAAAAATCCTTGCCCAGTCTCCTCAAAGCCTACGCGTGGCCCTACGACCAGATGCTCACTGAAAGCCCGAATCCAATTCAACCCGATGACCGCCAGGTTATGTTTCAAGCGTTCCTTGAGCTGTTTGAAAACGACGACGTGATTTGGATCGGGGATGTTTTCCAAACCGGGAAACCTCAACATGCCGTCAACTTCCAGACCAAAGTCCAATGGCTGGCTGGAGAAATCCCCGCTGGCCCCTTCACCTGCCCCTCCTGCTTTGTTCCGGGATCGGTTTCAAGGTCTAAGGACAAGGTGGCTGCCCAGCGTTATCTCGTCGTCGAGTCTGACTCGCTGAGCAAAGATCTAGTTGGTGCGATCTTCCGTTGGCTGGACGAAGCAGTTGAACTCCCCCTGCGTGCCGTGGTGGATACGGCTGGAAAATCGTTGCATGGTTGGTTCGAGTATCCCGCGCCGGATGCGCTGGCTGAACTGAAAATCATGCTTCCAGCGATGGGGTGCGATTCGAAATTGTTTGGATCGTCTCAATCCTGCCGTTTACCAGGTGGTGTGCGCGATGGTCGTATCCAGAGACTCATTTATTCCAAGGGTGGAGGTTCCCAATGAGCCTGCCCAGTCAAGCATTGCCTCTACCCACGGCCTTCTATGACAAGAATTCTGGTGGATATTGGTATCAGGATTCCAAGAACGCTTGGGTGCGTTTTCAGCAAAACGACTTTGTTCGTTTCCTGAAAAGCTTTGGGTATTCCAGCAAGGTGGCAGAAGGAGAAACTCAGTCCGCGGTGGATCGTGCCCTCATGAACATCCAGATGAGCCAGAACGTCGATTACGCCGGACCGTTGGCTGGTTACTCGCAGGGTTTAGTCGAAGATATGGAGGGGATGTCGGTGCTAGTAACCGGCAGCCCTAAAATTATTCAGCCAGAACCGGGAGAGTATGCCGTCATTCACGCACTGCTCACAGGTATGTTTGGTGAGGAACAACTGCCCTATTTTCTCTCCTGGTCCCAGCTGGCTTACGGATCGATGCGCAGCGGGAACCGTCGACCGGGTCAGGCAGTGGTGCTGGCGGGCCCAGTCAACTCGGGTAAAAGCCTGGTTCAGCAGCTTGTTACAAAAATGATCGGGGGCCGTACCGCTCATCCTTATCTGTATATGAACGGCGGCACTGCATTCAACTCGGAGTTGTTCGGAGCCGAGCACCTGGTGATTGACGATGAGTTGGGCCAAAGTGATTTTAGAGCCCGTCAAAAGCTGACGGCGAGTTTTAAGATGATCACGTCAGCGGGCTCGCAGCAGTGTCATCCCAAAGGTAAGCCCGCAGTGACGCTGAGACCATTCTGGCGGCTGACCGTAAGCGTTAACGACGAGCCGGAAAGTCTGTTGGTGCTACCGCTCTTAAAAAATGATCTCGCTGACAAGATCATGATCTTTCGGGTCGGCCACCAAACGATGCCGATGCCCACGAGAACCAACGAGGAACGTGAGGCCTTCTGGAATCAGCTGATGACTGAATTTCCCCACTGGCTCGACTTCCTAATCAACCAGTGGCGAATTCCCACAGAATTGCAGGAGGATCGGTTTGGTGTCAGGGCGTTCCATCATCCGGAAATCGTCGAGACGATTGATAGCCTATCGCCCGAGATGAAGCTTTATAATCTACTCGAGGCGCAGTTCGGCAATTACAATCACGCTTGGACAGGTACTGCCACACAGTTGGAAACCCTCCTTAGCGGTGACCAAGGGGGCAGTCGCCACGAAGCTCGAAAGTTGTTCAGCTACAATACGGCATGTGCCGTCTATCTAAAGCGTCTTGCTGATAAATACCCCATAATTGTCAATCGTGCTCCGCGTCAAAACAATCTACACCTTTGGAGAATTGATTTTAATCAAATTCGATTCCTTCCGGTGTGTCCTCCCACCATCAATATCGTGAATTCTCAAATGGCATTGCCACCGAATCCGATGCGCCTTGCCGGGGTGCCGGGGTTAATCAGGTTGCCGAGTCCAGCATCAATCACGGTGTTATAGAATAATAAGTACCGATATGATTTAGTTACCCTTTATGTCTTAAACATCAAATACCCTGGCACCCCGGCATGAACCTAATTATTTTCGTTAACTTCCCCTCTTGAAATCAAGAGGCGCGTACTTAATGGAACCTGAAGCCCACTACCATGGGGGTAAAAAGTAGAAATAGTTACTCCTGTCTACTGGCGGGAAAATACCCAGGGACATCAGTTTTGGAAAACAAGATGCATTAGAAAGAGCTTACAAAAACGCTTAACATATATATAATAAAAGCATGTAAAAAAACTATAAAACTATGAACCCTATCATTGTCAATGAATTGCAAGATCCAGTTATTGAAGTTCAATTGCCTGTAGCGCTTCCACCAGTGGATAGCTTTTCACTTTCCCTAGCATGCGAGGAAGGGGTCAAAGAAGCCTTGCTCCTCAATCTTTTGGCCGAAGTCCTGGCCGCCTCTCCGCCTTGCGATCACAAGATTTGGCTTCGGGCTCCGGTAGCTGATCTTCAGTGCAAGCTGCCTTACCTATCGAGCGGTGCCCTTCACTCGCTCCTCAAGAGCCTAACGTTTCGTCGATTGATGGAAATCGAGGCAGTTCGACAGAATAATCGCACCCTCCATCTCGTTCGGTATTCGATGCCCCCTTTTCTAATCGAGCGTGCCTTGGAAGAGCCCTCGCTAACGTTTTCCGTGCCTGAGGCTCGGGAGCTGGGCCTCAATGAGGCTGTTCTCATTCAGTACCTGAGATCGCAGTTTGCGGGGAAGCCTGATTTGGATTTGCGTAGATTATTTCGGCTGGGTGATTTAACGCTTGGACTTCCCTTTACCAAGCACCAGCTCAGCCGAGCTCTAAGGTCTCTAAAAGCCAGCGGATTAATCGAGAATTCTATTGGTCGTTATAGGCTTTCGCCTTCAGAGCGGAAAAAGCTGTCATTCAAAAGCGCATCAAATCTTTTACGTGATCAAATTTGCGCAAATGCCTCCTAGGGAAACGCCTATAAAATCAGATGCCGGATTCTCCGAAAACCGACCCTCAGTTTTTTCTACTGGCCTATGCACCCTAATCTTACTGAATTGACGAACGAATATCGCGGGATTTTCGCGCCAGACGGGGCTGATTGCCAAGGTTGGGATGAGCCTTTTCGCAAAAAAAGGGTGCGTCCACCCGTCGAAGGAAAACTTAACCGCTACCTTCGCAGCGGGATATTTACAACGCCCGGAATTGCCCACCAATACAGGTCAAAGTCGACCGATTTTTTTATCGGTAGCAAGGTCAAAAACTTTCGCCTCCGGCTTCAGGCTCGGATTCGAGGCAGGTATACCTGGGAAACGCTTGGAAGGGATTGGGAATTAAAGCACATCGTAGGTCTTGACCACTTTAATTTGCATGAGTTGCTGCAGGTAAGAATGGCCTGGCATTGGTCAAACTTAGTTCTTGCGGGAAAAGGAGATACCACTCGTCAGTTCAATCGTAATCGGTTTTTTTTGGAGAAGAATCGGCTCTACAACGTTGTCCGCGAACCCGACTGGCTGTTTAACCCGTGGGCAATCCAGTTCGAAGCGTGGGAAGGTTCCGACGCTGACGAAGCCGCCAAGCCCCGTTGGGCCTATCGGCTCAACGGATAACAGGGGGAGCGAACTGGATGGACGAAAAGCTGCTTGAGCAACGACTGAATAAGGCAGCGATCAAGAGGGATAGTAAGAGGCCTACGATGACGTTGACGGCAACTCTCCAGATGTGAGACCAGGTAATTTCTGTATCGGCGTTCCAATCTAGATCATTGGGTCGGTACAGCATCTTGAACTCATTCGTTTCTTCTGCCGGTTTCCAAAAGATCATTCCGCGCCTCCGGACTAAGGTGCTCCCAGGCAGTTTTTGAGTGCAGAGCCGAGAAAGGAGCTGGGCCTCGTTATAGGGACCGACTCGTTGACCTTCATGCCGGTAGTACCACTGGCGCATAATTTTTACCCGTCTACTGGTAGTCCGACGGCTTGATTCCGTAGGCCAAGGCCGAACTCTGAACTTCGTTCCAAGAGTCGCTGATGCTTTTGCTTTGTTCCTTTAATGTGTTTACGAAATCGTTGTTCTGTTGTTCGATTCCTGCCATGTAGTTAAGTGTTGAATCAGCATCCTCTGTAAGGGCAGCAGTCAGCACAGTCCCAAATACTCCTTCGCCATCGCTCGTAATATGCGGGTGGCCGGCAAATGCCTGACCGAATTCGTGCCACGCCTGGATGTGCTTGAGATAAGCTTGTCGGAAATCATCCGGGCAACCGCTCATGTCGATATTTTTCATCGCAGTCACCAATCGATCGATTAATTGTGAATGCTGATCGCAAAAGTCATCAGGCGCCAGATTCTGTCCTTTAAGCGTGGAAACGGCGGAATGATATTGCTTCGAGAGCCCAGCATCCTGCTGAAGTGCTTCAAGGATTGGCGAGTTGGAAGAAGCTGGAGGAGCTGTAGCGGTTTGCCCCAAGAAGGCAAATGCCACGACTCCAGTGCACCCCAGCCCAAGGAAGCTGACCAGCACGACAACCACACTTGCAACAATTCGAAGGGGGGTACTGACGATCCAGCGATAGAGCGATATTTGGGTTGCACTTTTGCCCGCGTCAGCGAAAGAAATCGGGGTAGGTAGAGCAAAGTGGGCGGGAGGCGCCTGAGATGCTGGCTTCGGAGAATAATCAAGAAGTTCACCCACCGTCGTCCAGGTGGTTAATCCCTCGCGCCAAGCCGGCAAATCAGGGGAGATGCTGCTATCCGCCAATGACTCGCGGGTAAGCTCCTCGGTGAACGGTCCCTCTTGCTTGCCTTCGATCAGGAGATAAATTTCCATGAACTTCACCGATTAAGTCGAATGGAATACCCTACTGTCGTGAGGTAGTCAACTCTGGGTAAAGGCACAGGCTAGTTCGCCTGTGAGTGATGCATCCAACTTTGTTGCTGCCCGTTTGAGGATGCTTCGTAGTCAAGCTTCCTTAACTCAAGAGCAAGCGGCGACCTTAGTAGGTGTGACCTTTAAGTATTATCAACGCCTTGAATCAGGAATTGTCATAGGAATGCGACTGAGTACGGTTGACAAGGTGGCTCATGCTTATGGGATTGATCTGCTGACGTTCTTTTCTAAGCAGAAAGCTAAGATAAAACATATATATACGACGCCCCCTCCGCACAGAAGACCAAAGCAAAAGTCTTCAGTCCGATAATCAAACAGCGTTGGATCAATTATCCATCTTGTAACGTGGGCGAAGATTACTATTCTCGCTCGATGCCCACCTTCTCCGAATCCGTCAAAGAATTCATCAATGTCGCCGCCCTAGCCGCGAAAATCAAAGCTCTCGAGACCGAGTTAGCACTTCTCAAGCAGCTTCAATCGAGTCTCGGCGTCAAGAACCGTGGCCGTAAGCCGGGGGATCCTGCCAGCGCAGCCAAGAAAGCGCCAAAGTCCAAGAAGGTCAAACATGGGAAACGTGGTGCGGTTAAGGGTACTGTGTTGGCATACCTCCAGAAGCACAAAGAAGGTAAGGCTATCCAGATCGTCAAGGATACTGGCCTGAAAATTGGAAGCGTTAATCAAGTTCTCTTCGCTTTGAAAAAAGACAAGATCGTCACGCAGGATAAGAAGCGTGGAAGTCCCTTTGTCCTGGCTAAATAATTCCGGTCCAACATGTATAGCGGGTACAGCCCAAGCCACGAAACTGCTAGAACATTACTGAACAACACACTATGCAAGTAACAAATCAGCTTGTCGGACTTCAGAACTGGTTCCAATATCGTCTCAGGAACTGAAAAACTCAAATAATTCAACCCATATGGGAAATTCCAGATAAATTAGATCTCAGACTGTCATGGTTGACGGTTTGGCGGCAGCAGTCACGTTCGGCTTGGCAAGACTCTTGTCGTAAGGATCAAATATATGCGCCTATTCCTTTTGGGCGTTTTGGCCTTTGTCCTGATTCTTGTCTCTGGCTTCGCGTACATTAAATTGGGATTTGCGCCCGTGGCGACTTCATAGCCACCTCTACCATTTGAAAAGCTTATAACTGGCATTGCACTGCGCGCCCGCGTCAGCAAGGAAGCTCCGACTTCGTCCCCCATTCAACCGTCTGACGACGTCTTCCTGGCTGGGGCTCAAGTCTACCAAAACAACTGCGCCGTTTGCATTGGCCTCCCTGGCCAAGAACAGACGGCGATAGCCCTCAACCCATGAGAACGCGACAGCCGATTCCCAGCACAATCCAACTGCCAGCACGGCCAGCACCAACATGGCGACCTTAAAAAAAGTGCTCCGAGGCAGGTAGAAAGGTAGGAGAGAGGAAAGCGAAGACACGCTGTCGACGATTTCTCGCTCTTCTCTTTTTGCATTAAACGAGATAAGAAGTGCCGTTAGAAAGTATCGGTATACCCCGCATAACCACGCCATGATAAAAAGCCTCACCTTAGCCAACTATAAATGCTTTGCCGACGACTCTAAATTGGAGCTGAGGCCCATTACCCTTCTGTTCGGATACAATAACACTGGAAAAAGCGCGCTGTTGCGTGCGCTCGTACTCCTTTCCGCTTCACTGAGAGGAAAACCAGGTGCCCCCATTTCACTAGATCATGAAGCCGCAAGGGGATGCCTATTTCAAGATCTGACGGGCGAACTCGCTTTTAAAACCAGGCGCGGCTTCGAGTTTTGTTTCGAGTTCGAAGATTCTGTTGTTAAGTCAGCGACCTGGGCGATCAATGAATTTCCCGATCTTAAAAAGCAGGTCGTGGTACATTTTGGAATAGAATTTCAGCAATTTTCCTGTGATGCGTATTGGATGCCGTCAGGGTCACCGAGAAGTGACTTTAAAGAACCTTATTACGTGGTCGATGGTTCTAACGCGCATGTCCGAGAACTACACACAAATGCAGATTCCAATGCGCATTTAGAATTTAGTGGACTATTGCCGGAGGGCCTATCACACGGCAACACCCCTTATGACCAATTACTGGAAGTAGCTTTAAAAGACCTAAAAGGATTGGGAATGGACGTGAAGTGGCTCGGGCCGCGAAGGGTGCACGGAGAGCGCTCTCTAGTTTTTCGGGGAATTACGCCCATTTCGATTGATCCAGACGGAGGTGGAGCGCTGGACATCTTAGCTACGGAAGCGGCCCAATCCGGCGGAGAGCTAGGAATTCTAGGAACCAATGTATCTGCCTGGTTTGAGCGCTACCTAGGAAGGAGATTAAGAATAAATTGGCAATCAGAGCGCTACAACCTCGTGTTAGAGCCTACTCAAAAAACAAAGGAGTTAGAATCCCAATATGGGGTTAACCTTGCCGATTCAGGGGAAGGGCTAATGCAAGTCTTACCGCTCCTCGTCTCTCTCTCGATGCTGAAGAGGGGAGATCGATATGACCCCACAATCTTAGCACTTGAAGAGCCTGAGTCTCATCTTCATCCGCGTCTTCATACCGCCCTAGCTGAAAGTATTCTCGAAACAATACGGGAAGGACGTAATTCTAAAGTAGTTGTAGAAACCCATTCGGAAATCATTCTATTGCGTATCCAGCGGGCAATTGCTGAGGGATTGGACCACAATAAAGTTATCGTTTATTGGATACGACAGATAGATAGCGGAAAAACGGTTTTAGAACCGGTGGAATTTGATGAATTAGGACGACCTAACGGTAATATGCCGCCAACTATTTTCGCAGAAGATAGTCGACAGGCTAAACTTCTATTAGATTCGCAACGAGCCGGCTTATCTAAATCTCCGCAAAGTAATTCATGAGAGTTTCGATTGAAGATGCTGTCTTTGGGGACGTAAATAATCGTCAAAAACTTGTCCAATTACTTATATTCGCTTACGAAGGAAGGCACTCGGTACTTACGATTCCACTCGCAGAAATGACAGAATCAGGAATAAAATTACCAAATTTAGCTGGCGCTTGGTTGGAAAGTAATGCCTCGTTAGACAAAGAAGCATGGTCGATGGCCTTTAAATGGAGTATCGAGGATGAAGCGCTAGCTCCCCCAAAAAAGGAAATACAAATAATCCAAGGTGAATCTAATTGGGGTAAATCCGTTCCCAATCTCTCCATAAATGATGCTGTAAATGTATTGTCGCGGCCTTTGTCAATTCTTGTCGAAAATAACATAAATGACAGGAACTTTGTCTTAGTATGCGCTCGAAACGAGTGGAAAAAGAAGATCATCGAAGCAGAGAATAAAAGTTGGTTATCGTTTGCTCATGGGGGTGGAGGGGACATGAGTCCTCAAATAAGGGAAATGTCTCTGACGCCGTTGGCGTCTAATCGATGCTTTGCTCTTTTTGATAGTGACGCTCTTCGACCGGGAGTAATAAGTGCGGCGGCGAATAAAAAGATCAATCTCTGTACGGCTGCGAATATTCCGCACCACTGCCTGAAGCGCCGGGCTATTGAGAACTACATTCCGTGTCCTAAATTAAAACAATGGGCATACAAGGAACCAACGCGTCATCTTGAGATGCAAAAGAGGCAACGCCGCGTCCTTCCATTCGTTAATCTCAGCGAAGCACAAAGACATCACTTCAATCTGAAGAGGGGCTTTCTTGGCGATGCAAGACACGCCGACCGCACGCCAGAGGTGGACGTTCTTTACGCGACGCTTGCCACTGCTGTAAGGAGCGCACTTGATGAAGGTATTGACCCGGGTATCGCGCCTGATACGTTTGGCGAGGGAATCGTTGAAGATTGGCTGATCTCGGATAATCAAACCGCCGAAACTAATGCCTTCGTAAGCAAAATACTAGAAGTGCTATGAGTACACCTCAAAAATCCCCACCATCATATCTTTCCGAGCCAATCGTTCAGTACTTATCACAGGTATTGGAAGAAATTCGTATAGGTAATGTCTTGGTTCCTAGATTTCAAAGAGAGTTCGTTTGGAATGACGATCAAAGACTTGACCTGCTTCGAAGTATTCTAAGTGGAATCCCAATCGGAAGCATCTTGGTATGGCGTACGACTGAGCATTGGTTAAAAACTTTTCCCCGAATCGGGCCGCACAAGCTTCCCGTTCATTCTGAGGCCACCACCAGCCCTCCACGGCAGTATCTCCTGGATGGAATGCAGCGAATGTCCACATTAATGGGCGCGTTGATAAAAGCGACGCCCGAGAGCGGTGAGAAAAGCGACGCTTTCTATGGTGAAGGGGAAGATGACGAGGTTAGGTGGGACATCTGTTACGATCTAAAGGAAAATGATTTTGTATTTGGAAACTACGGACCCGAGGAGCAATGCATACCTACACAATCGCTTCTTGATAGTGTGTCTCTCCTCCAAGCGCAGAGGGCCCTGAACGATCAACCGAATGGGGACAAGTTAATTCGCCATGCGGATCGCGTTGCTAACGCGTTCCGGAATTATAAGATACCGGTTATACCTATCCTAGGAAATAACTTAGAGGATGCTACAAAAGCATTCCAGAGAATCAATAGTACCGGGACGTCAATGAGTGACGTTCATATGGTGGCTGCATTGACCTTCACTAAAGACTTTGACCTTAATATAAAATTAGAAGAGCTTACCGCGTCTTTAGAAGAAGTGGGGTGGAAGGAATTAGACAGAAAATATATTCTTGCAACCGTTCGTGCTGCGCGTGATTTGGAAATATCGAGCCCAAAAGCGGAACAGTTGAGTAATATTATCAAGGAAACGCCAGAGTTGCTAAATGAAGCTGTGGACAACATCAAGCTCGCGGCGCAGTTTTTAGCTGAAGAATGTAACATCCCGTCTCCAGCTTTCTTGCCGTATAGCTATCAAGCGGTTTTTCTGGCAGAGGCCTACAGATCAAATCGAGACCCGAGCGACGGAGTTAAAAGGGAGCTTTGGAAATGGCTATGGAAGACATCGTATTCTGGTTTTTTTCTTGGAGCCAGGTCTACGCAAATGATCAACGCGTTAGATACGATCCACGCGATAGCGAGCGGATATGACGGCCCGTTCGAACCTTGGGATGCGGTAGATGTTCTCCCAAAGAAATTTGATCTTCATTCGGCTCGCGCAAAGTGTCTGGCTGTTAGAATGGTAGAACTTCAAGCGAGAGTCGAAGGAAGCGGGAACAATGCGCTCGCAACGTTAAAGAGGTTTGGCGCATCCGCTTTTCCACAGCTGCTCACTCGGGCAGAGACGGGGCGTGTCACTTCCCACTTGAGAGGTCCCCAAAATCGCTTCCTTAGTTCGCCCGAGACCTGGCTAACGGAAAGATTCGTTTTCATGAGCGGAATTTTAACGGTCGAGCAGCACGATTTAGCTAACGCGATCACGCCGGAAGCGCGGAAAGCGCTTGATCAAAGCAGATACTGGGATTTTCTAAGTTTGCGTCGGCAGGAACTAATTTATTTAGAAAAAGAATTCGTTGAAACCTTGAGTCTAAAGTATTCCATTGGAATGGAAGAACAAAAGGCCGTATAGCATTCAGTTAGCCGCCTTTTTTAGCGAAGCTTGGGAAAGCCAACAGGTCGATTGTCATGATTTGCGCGCGAAGTTTGTGCGCCCATTTGGGCCCGAATCGACTCGCTAAGTCCGCGAAGGATTTCCGGGCATTCCTTGGCCGCTTGCTCGACGGTTTGGATGCTGCGAGGGCACCACACCTGGACGGTGGGAGCCTTCCCGTCGGCAAATTGAACTTCGTAAAGGTTCACGATGCCGACGACTTTCTTGGCTTTGTTCTGAACTTCCTTGTAGTGGTGAGCTACAAACTTGGCGATGACCACGCGGCGGCCTGCCAAGAATTCTTCGACTGCGATGTTCTGTTTCATTTTGCTTTGGGCTTACTACGCGACAGGTACGCCACAACCTTCGTCGTTGCAGATGGCAACGATTAGTCCTTGATGGCTCCATCCACGTCGGACGGACGAGACAGAGGAGCTGCGCATCGTCCGGGAAGACGACTTAAATTCGGTTGAATCCCCCACCCAATGGGATCAAGTTCTTCGCCAGTGCGGAGATTTTGGAATCGGCCAAAAACCGCCACTGGCTGATGAAAATAACTGCCACCATCAACCAGCATTGGCAGAAGAAAAATCAGCGTAAGCAGCGGACTCAACTGGGTACGTTACCTCCCGAAGCATTGGAGGCCCAAACGATAATTCGGGCACTGCCACAAATGGAGTGAATCGAGATGCGAACGCAAAGGCCCAGCCATCCCCGATGCGAAAACGGGCTTTTTCCTGATTATCATTAAGACGTTACATCCTTAATCGTATTCAGCTTTAAAATAGGCTATACTCTTATTTGCGGATCGATCACATTAACCGAATGTTTCCAGACGCCGGAAAATTGCTCACCCGCCTTGCGCATGCTGTAGAGTCAAAGCAAAAAATAACATTCTTATTTGGATCGGCTCTCACTGCGCAAGGTTCAAAGCCAGAGGAGAGAGGGGTACCGAATGTATCTTCATTGATACAAGATGTTCTTGCCCGCTTTGCCGGCACGGATCAAATCGAGAATCTAGAACGGGCTCTTAAGGAATCTGAGCTTACCCAGCAATATCAAACTGCGATGCAGTTTATGATTGATTGTAGGGGGCAGGGAGAGCTGAACGGACTAATCGCAAGCGCCGTTTTAAAGGCCCGCCAAGTACCGCCAGGATCCAACATCGACTATGAAGCGATCGAACGAAATACCGATGGATGGGCACTAAGGCCCGGGGTGGAAGCGGTTGGTCGGCTTGTAAAACAACATCCTACCAGTTTTGCTTCCTCAATCCTCACTTCAAATTTTGATCCACTACTTGAAGTTAGTCTTAGGAAAGCTGGCCTCAACGCAAACGCCATCGCTCTAGCAGGAGACGGACATTTTACTAATGTGCTGGGCACCGATACAACTAATGTGGTCCATTTCCACGGTTTTTGGCGCGGTCCAGGGATTGATACCCTTCACACGCCTACCCAGCTCTCTCGCTTCCGCCCTCTCCTAAATGGCTCTCTTAGACGACTGCTAAGAGAAACATTGCTAGTTGTAATTGGGTACGGCGGCTGGAGCGATGTTTTCACAAAGACGCTCGTCGAAGTTATTAGTGAACAGACAGAGGCACTTGATGTTCTATGGACTTTTTACTCGGATAACGAGGACGCAATAAAAACGAGAAATGAAGCTCTATTGGAGAAATTTGAGGCTTTAGTAGGACAACGGGTAGTCTTGTACAAAGGAATTGACTGTCACGTACTGTTACCTCTATTGGTCGAGCGCCTCGCCAAGGCGGATAGTAAAGGACGAGTAATTCCGATTTCTGTCACAGAAATAGAAAGTTCCAAAGTTTGGACCCACGTCGGTCCAAAGGAGTATGGCGATTTACCTCCTCAAACCGATATCTGGGTAGGGCGGGAGAGTGAATTACTTTCGATGTTGAATTCGAAAGCAAAGGTAATTGTAATAACAGGCTTCGGAGGCAGCGGCAAGTCAACTCTGGCCGCAAAGTTTCTGGAATATAAGAATGCAGCGCAGGAGCTATCATTTTACAACTGGTCGGATTGTCGTGAGTTGACTAACACACTTCACACTCAAATTGTGCGGGCGGTAGAACGAGTTTCACGGAGCGAGATTACTGCTGCGCAACTAAAAGACTCGAAAACCGAAGACGTAATTGAAATCCTTTTTGACACCCTAGGAACCTCGAAGGCCGTTCTCGTCTTCGATAACATCGATCAGTATGTAGATTTAGAACTGGGAAAGACCACTGGGGTTATGAACATGCTCTTAGAACGTGCGCTTCATCGATCCCATTTATCGCAATTTATATTTACCGGGCGGCCGCTAATTGAATACTCGGACCCCGACTTTTTGGGACTGCGGCTCGAAGGTCTGTCCCTTGACGAAGCGCAAGAGCTTTTTGTTATGCGTGGAGTAGAGTTAGACCCCACGCGATCACTCGACCTAATGAAGGAGGTTCAGACGCATACTCGAGGACATGCGCTTGCGCTGAACCTAATTGCTACACAAGTATCAAAAAATAAGATTAATCTCGAGGAATTTCTAAAAAAGTTACAGGTGGGACTAGATCGAGGAGAGGAGATACAAATCCTACCTGAAATCTGGGCTACTCTAAATACAAAGCAGCAAACGGTTCTTAGATATTTAGCGGAACTAGTTCATGCGGAGACGGAGCAACGAATTGCGAGCTATTTGGACAATGTCCTAAGATTCAATCAATTCTCTAAAGCCATCAAAACATTGAAGCTTTTGAGCTTGGTGGTCATTAAATCTCCGGGGAATGGGCTTCCTGATTTGCTGGAACTTCATCCTTTAGTGAGAGACTTTATAAGGAGACGATTTAAGAAGGAAGAGCGAGTACCGTACATTCACTCAATTATTTTATTCTGCGATCGAATGATTTTGGAACTTCGGTCCAAAATTACTCAAGCCCCAGCCAAGTTGTTAGAAAATTGGACTGACAAAGTAGACTTGTGCCTTGAATGTGGGCGTTACGACGAGGCCTTGGATGTTCTTTTGGAAGTAGACTCTTATCTTAGGAAAAACGGTTTAGTTGAGGAATTCATACGTTTGGCAGTGGAAATCTTAAATGTAGCGGTAGAAGGAGACGATAACATTTTAACGGCTAAACGCGATAGGCTTCGAGGGCATTTAATTCACTCGCTTTCGGCCTTGGGTAGATATCGAGAAGCTGACGAACAGATAGAGCGAATGGCGAAATCGATTCCAGCTAAAACAGCGAGATATGTTCTATTATGTGATATAAAAGCCTTCTCGTATTTTCTTCGTGGAGAATTTGTTAACGCGAGAAATATCGCCCTAGAAGGCTCTGATTTGAAGAGAGTGACTAATATCGATACGGAATACGATTGCGAGCATAATTTAGCCCTTGCCAAAAGAGAGACAGGGGACGTCGAGGGAGCTCTTGCTCACTTTTTAGGAGGAGAGGCTCTCGAGAAAGTTGTGTCCCCAGGCGTTACGGACAAGAATCGAAGTGGAGAGTTTTACGGAAATATCGGTAGGTGTCTTTTTTATAAAGGGGAAATGGCCAGCGCTATAGTATGTCTCAAGAAATCTGTTGTGGCATTAGAAGCAAGTCATGACAATGCGTATATTTCGTTAAACGCTGGATGGGGCGCGTTTTGGGTCGCGGAGGCGTTGGAAAAAATGGGGTCGTATAGTGAGGCTTATGTTGCTTATAGAGCGGCAACTTCTAGGTGGAAATCATTTTCGCCTACTCGCGCGAAGCTCGCTTTAGAATCTAGCGAAAAAGTCCGAAAACTCCTCTCTTCGGGCAATTCTATTAGTCTAAGCGATTCGGAATGCGATGCCGCATATATTGCTTGGAGCAACAAATGCTAGGTGTAAAACTAGATTGATTATCAGCGGCGTAGAGCCGACAATTAGTGCGTTCTAGAGTGTAAAGATAGGTCCAGGTGTACCTCCGGAGCCCCTCCCATAAATCAGCTCCTTTGCTGGTATAATGACTAGATAGAAACGTCACGTCTGACGTTTTCTGACCGGCCCCGTCCTCTCGTGAGGATGGGGTTTTTTCGTTTAACCCCAACCAAGGAGGCATTGTGCCTATCATCATCGAAAGCAATTACAGCAAGAAGCTCGGTCTGCCGGGCTACAGCAGCCACAGTTATTCCGTCACCGTTCGCACAGAACTGAATGATCTGAGCCAAGTCGAACGCGAGTCAGCCAAGTTGTACGCGATCCTGCAAGGCTCGGTCGACAGGGAGATTCAGGAAGTGGGATTCATTCCCGAAGCCAACAGTCATGGATCGACAGTTCCCCGCAGTAACAACGGTCACAGCAATCAGTCCAACGGTGACCCGTGGGAGTGCAGTGAGAAGCAGCGCGATCTGATCCTCAAGATCGTCGACGAGCACAAGATCGATAAGCAGGAGATTGAAGCGTTGGCGAAAGATCGATTCAACCTGCCGATCAAATCGCTCAACAAACTCCAGGCATCCGGCCTGATCGAGGAACTGATCGAACGGTATGGACCGAAGAAGACAAATGGGAACGTCGGTCGTTCCTATCAGCGTGGAGCCCGGCGATGATTGCCGTGGTCCAGAACAACGGCCACGTCATTCCCTCTCGCATTGAGGAGCTGACCCAGCAAGTCAGCGCCTCGCGTTTGGGCATGTGGTTGTCGTGCAAGTTGAAGTTCTACTTCAAGTACGTTGCCCAGGTCGAAAAGCCAGCCACTCCTGCTCTCCATGCGGGCAAAACGGTTCATGCCGTCTTGCAAGCCTGGAACCTGGCCCGGTGGAGGAATCAACCTCGGTCGGAAGCTGACCTGAGCGATCTTTTCATCCACATCTGGGATGAGGGTCAACTGGGACAGGACATCGACTGGGATGGGAACGAACAGAAGCAGCGGGAGAAGGCATGGGGGTTGTTGGAACTCTACCTCAAGGAAACACCCATCCCTGCGGATGAGAAACCCTCGGCCGTGGAGGTCAGGCTGGAAGCTGATCTCGGTGAACATGGTCTTCCAACCCTGATCGGCATCATCGATCTGGTCCGTGCGGGAGGAGTGGTCGTGGACTTCAAGACCTCGGCCCAAACTCCCCAGCCGGATCGGGTCGCCCACCAGACGGAAATCCAGCTCACCTGCTACTCGGTCCTGTACCGGGAAGCAGTGGGTAAGCAGGAAGCCGGCTTTGAGCTTCATCATCTCGTCAAGGTGAAGGAGCCCAAGCTGGTCGTGACGGCCCTGCCACCCGCCACCGAGAACCAGCAGACACGGCTCTTCAAACAAATGGAGAGCTATGTCGAAGGAGTCGCCAGAGAGGACTTCGTGCCCAGTCCGGGTATGCAATGCCTCTCGTGTCAGTTCTTCAACGAATGTCGTCGTTGGAGCTAACTCAAAACCAAAGAAAGGAAAAGTTATGGAAGCAATACAAGAAAAACGCCGGTGCAATCTGATGTTGCACTGTGGCAATCAAGCAGTCCCAAGGGTGGAGGTCGCTCGGGTGAGCACCCCACGGCCAACCGTCACGTGGACACCCATCCCCCACGTCACGTTGATTGAAACGGTGGAGGAGGCCCTGCGGTCAACGGGGCTGAAAATCGGGAATCAGGTTCATTCCCTGAATCAGGACGGAGCCAGGTATTTCGGTCTGACCGAAGTCCATGGTCCCGACGATGCCCGTGACTATGCGTTGGTGCTGGGGCTGCGTAACAGTCACGACAAGACGTTCCCGGTGGGGTTGGTGGCGGGAGCCAGCGTGTTTGTGTGCGACAATTTGTCGTTCTCGGGTGAGGTGCGTTTTACCCGCAAGCACACGGTTCATCTGCAACGGGACTTGCCCCAGATGGTGAGTCGGGGTGTGGGCCAGTTGATGCAGCTCTGGGGTCATCAGGGTCAACGCATCGACGCCTACAAGAACTACCGGTTGCGGGATAAAGCGGCTCACGATCTGGTCATTCGGGCCGTGGACGTCGGGGCTGCCACCAACCGGATGATCCCAGCGGTCATCAAGGAATGGCGGGAACCAAATCATCCTGAGTTCGAGGATCGCTCGGCGTGGAGCCTGTTCAACGCATTCACGGAAATCCTGAAAGGGAATCTTCCTGAACTGCCCAAGCGCACGGAAGTCCTCCATGGGTTGTTCGATACCCAGGTTGGTTTGCCCCTGGCGCATCTGAACTAAACCAAAGGTGGGTATGGGATTTAAATCTCATACCTGCTCTTCATTGCCAGGAGAAAAAATGAATCAAGATATCGCTAGGATCATCATAGCTGTCGCTCGGGGGATTGCATGGGTAATCGAGCAGATCATCAAAAAGAAATAAAGGAGGGTTATGGCATTCCATTTAATCGAAGAAATGCCCAGCCGGGGAATCGTGGATATGGTCAGATCTGCCAGTCATAAGAAAAACCAGATCGCGATGAGTGCAGGGTTCATCCTGGGCGGATGGGTGCCCACGGTGACGTACCTGGTCAGCCATTTCCATGTGCAGGAACTGCCCATGTTGTGGTTGCTCGTGGCGGGCGGACTGACGTATTCCGCCATGACGGTATTCAGTTGGGCCAAGATCGCCTTCCGGCATCCCCTCAAAGCCTTAGGGTTCGTGGTCTTGCTCGAAGGAGCCATGACCTTCGTACCGGATGTTTGGATTGGTCTGCCTTCGTTGGGCCTGTTGATCCGAATCAACGGGTTGGCGACGGGCACGAACCTGGTCAACGATAGCCGAGAAAGTCGTCTGCTGGTGAGTGGAAAACCACGTCGCCGGTGACGGAGAAAGAGGGAGCCTGTGGCCCTCTTTTTTTTGCTCGTGAAGTTTGAGCTTTCACGCTCATAGAGGCTGCTTACGATTAGAGACCATGGCGCGACCACGTACTCTTGGCGTTGGCAGAGGGAGGTGCCTTTTCACGCGCCCGCCGCTACCTCGAAAAAGAGTCTAAAGAGCATTTAAGGTTCCTCTGGAAATTAGGACGATTTCACCTGCCCAAAGGCGTTTGGAAGGAAAAAGAACTCGAACCTCGCATCTCATTGGATGAGGAATTGACGTTTTACGTCCTGGTTGAACTGGCCATCGAAATACCTCGACGAAGCACTTGTTCGAGAAAGAGTTCGAATGCCGCTGCTTAAGTTAATTTGGTCAAAGGGCGCGCGGAGTTTCATTGATTCCTACAGTTACCTTCTAGTGCGGATGCTTGCACAACGTCTTGGCCTTTACCTGTGGCCTCGGTTAAACACTTTGCCCGGTGCGAGGGTGAATTCAGAATTTGCCTACGCCAGCTTTCTCTCGCAGGTATCTTCCTTTTACAAAAGTGCCGAAATCGATGCTTGGCAGGCTTTCCTAGACGATTATATGCCAGCCGCTTACCTTGACGATTACGATGACGGCTTCATTGATTTTCTCGATCAGAAATGGAAACGCGACCGCAATTGGGATTCTTATTATGCAGAGATCACCATTTCTGCAGCGACGTATTTCCAAAAGCTTGCCTATTGTTTGGAAGCGGGAGACCAGGCTCAACGTGCAGTTTTGGCGCTTTCTTCCATTATTGGGACACTATCGGGCAGGGTTACCTATGTAGGGATTATACCTACAAGAAGGTTGACCGAAATTGGTCAAAAACGGTAATCGAATCCAGCTTCCTGAAGGAGCGATTGCCAGAATCAGAATATGAAGTGTTAACCGCGAGTTTTAAAATAGTCACTGCAACCTGGGAAGATACCAGGAGTCGTGTCTCAGACTATCTTTCGAAAGCAATGCCTGACGAAGTAAAGAAAAGGACGAAAATGACGGCATAATCTTGGCACAGCACCTGGGGACGGAATACCGCGGCAATTTTAATTTATAGCGTAGGATCGAAATGGGAGTTCTATCCTTTAGAAGGGATAAGCAATTGAAACCGTTAGCGTTGTAGCTTCTGGTTCACATAACGTTTATGAAATAACAATAAAAGCGTCAAAAGCCCTCGCGTTTTCTCCCTAGATGCGTCATTTATTAATTCCGTTGCCGAGGCGAGATCATTGTAGTTAAACTCACTTCGTCACGTCTGTACTCCAGTACTTCGGGAACTCCCGGATCTGATTTTTCAACCGACTCAACGAATCGGCGTGAATGCTCACCTTCCAGGTTAACTCCTTTATAGTTGATCAGAATATCTCCATCTTGTATGCCAGCGTCCATGGCGGGAGAACCAAATTCTACGTGAAGTACGCGGATCCCCTCATCTCCTAGTAAAGGCGGAGCAATGCTTATTCCAACATACATTCCTCCTTTGGGGAGCGTTTTGAGAGCGCTCTCTCCAAAATGCTCTGCTCCCCCAACACTGTAGAATGTTATTGCTTCCGAATGGCCGTTCCGTTTCGCCCGAGCTCCAAACGAGGTAACTACAATTGTATACTTCGATGCGGGTACAAGTTTAGACGGCCAATCCACCTGGGACTGCTTTGAAAATAACGGAGTACCGACAGAAGGAGTTTCCGCGGTATCATCCATTCGCACCCAAGAAATTATGTATCCGATTGCACCTTTGACTGGATCCCAAACAATCTCAGGATTCGGTTCAGAGACTGTCGCGTCCTGGGCGGGATATTTTATTTTAATCTTTTGTTCAAACAAAAACTCTTCAGGATCTAACTTTAGGTGAGCAACCCCCACACCATCTAAGTCCACGAATGCACCAAGAGCTGGCCAGAAGTGCTGTGCGGCTTCATCAATGGGTTCAGCAGAGAACAAGTACTCACCGGGAAGGATGGAGGCTGTGAATAATGATGATTCATGGTTATACATGATGTTATCTTTAATCAACTTATTGTCTTTCAAAGAAACCAGTTTGATGTGCGCACCTTCTGATTCCGAAGTCGGAAAATCTATGTCTGCCGGATAAAGTAAGCCAAAATGCTTTCCATCTGACGTTGAAGATAACTTCGAGTTCTCCTCCTGTTTCACCGATAACAGCTCGAGAAGTGCAAAATAATTACGCCGCACGATTTCGCCCGGATCAAAAGCCGTCGCGGCTTCATATTCTTCACTCAACCGTGCTATAAATTGGAGATATGCTGGAAAATAAGGATCTTTGGATCCAGCCATCAATGGTCGAAAGACGATCGCGCAATGACGTTCTACCCAATTATTCCAATATTCATTTAAGGGAACCGCCTTTCCTGCTAACCAAAAGACGATTAGAATTAAAACGCACACGGGCCCCAAGCTACTTCCTATCTTATTGAAAATCCTTTCATCCGACTGCCATTTCAATCCTACGAATCTTAGCGTCTTTAGAAATGCTTGCGTAGTATATGCGATAAAAAGAGACCCTAGAATAAGCGTCAAAGCGATAACGCAGGGCAGCAAAACTAGCCATAGCCCGATATCAGCGTAAAATAGTGCTAGCGTCCAAGAGAGGAAAGTAAGAGCTCGGAGTTGCTCTAAAGTATATCCGACGTGACTGGCATGGGCCAGAATTAACATAAATAGCCAGCCTCCTACTATCATCACCGACCAAGACAGTAACTTTATTGTGAGAATCAGCAAAGCTGTAGATAGGGCAAATCCAAAGCGATTTAATTGCATTCCTAAGCGAATAAATGCGATAGAGACGGGCCACGCGACGGCAAAAAGCGGTGCTATAAAGATTAGAATAAAGGCGGCTCCCTTTGCCGCATCGATCATAGATTGTTCGGATGGAGAGAATACTCTTCCTAATTCAGCCGCAAACAGAAGAATTAAGTAACAAGAAAGGAATGATGCAGAAATCCGTTTAAGCGAAATTGGGCGTCCAAACCTAGAATCGAATTTTAGGGCTCGGGTTATCCATTTTGCCTGAATCTCGCGAGGCGTTTGTTCGAAAAGGTGTCGCAGTGTCCTTAAACCCTTACTTGTAGGCTCCTTCATTCCTTCGCAAGTTACGTCCAGTACCATGCCGATCAGCGAAGGACCTATTCCACCGGCCAAAAAGATTAGGAAAGCTATTTCCATCGGCTAAATTTCTTTTTAACGGGAATTAGGTGCAATCTCAAAGCCTTTCCATTTGGGACTTGCCTTGAGCCATTCGATGGCTACTCGCCCTTGGCAATGGCAGGCCAATCCCGACGTGATGTTGATCGATGAGGTGCTGTCGGTGGGCGACTCGGGCTTCGCACAGAAATCGGCGGAGGCGCTGCGGGAGCGGTTACGGGCGGGCAAGACGGCGATCCTGGTCTCGCACGATGCCATACGATCCGCGACCTGTGCCGCCGGGCGGTGTGGATCGAGGACGGTGTAAGCCGCGCGGAAAGCGAAACGAACGACGTCGTGCGACAATACGAGGAAGCGCTGCACCAGGCGCATCAGCCACGGTCTTGAATTCCGGGTCAGGCAACCGCCCGTGCGCCTCGGCGGCGGGAGTGCCCGCAGCGCACGACACCCGCTAATTAGCTTTTTTGGCGGAGCACGGTAAGTAATGTGCTCAACGTCATTATTACCGCATGAATTTCACCGATAAAATTCTCATCACCGGCGCCCGGGGGCTGGTGGGAGGGGCCCTGATCCGCGAGCTGACCGGGCAGGGGCATACGAACCTGGTGCCCGTGGGCAAGGATCCTGCAATCTGCTGGTTTTTGACAATGTCTGGAAACTTTTCGAGCGGGAGAGCTTTTCAATTCCGGCGCCGCAGAGAGCGCCTTTTCAAAAGAACGGGCCTGATCGTCGAGCGGTGATGCGCTGGCTTCGGCGCTTAGCGCTGGGAACGGCGACGATCTTTTTTACATTTCGATCGTACCGCGCTCCGATGGCACGTTGGGTTTCGTCGCCTCCCTGCCCTTGGAACATTCCCTTCTCACTCGCAGAGAATATCTTGAAAAAATAGAAATCCTGCTCGGCGGTCGGGCGGCTTGAGAGGTGAACTCAAAAAAATGGTGAGCCCTCTGCATAAGCGTCGGGCCGTCGAGCAAGTGGTGACGGTGGGATTGTGCTCGCAGCGGAGGCCGTGTCGGTATTTGGGCCTGCACCGGTCCATCGGGCGTTACCAGAACAAGGGGCCGACGGATTGGCTGCTGCGGCTGCGAGAACGGCTCGAAGCTCTCTCGCTAAAACATCCGCGCCTGGGTTACCGCAAGCTGACGCGACTGCTGCGAGCCGAGGGTTGGAGCGTGGGCAAGAAGCTGGTGCGCGACTCCGGTCTGCGAGTGAAGCGATGGTGGCCCCGGCGTCGGCGACGAGGCCAGTCCACCGGGACGATCCCGACGCGGGCCGAGCGACTCAACCACGTTTGGAGCTGGGACTTCGTGGCGGATCGCACCGATACTGGAGTTCATATCCGGGGAATCGCCCCGAAGAAAGAGGACTCAATTCGCGTTCCGTCCGAGAACTTCGTCTGCTGCGAGCCGCAAACAATCCCCAGGTTTCCATCCGCCTGGGATGCACCAACCCAACATGCTCAAGCGACCTCCCCACGGAACCCGGCTTAAAGCGAGCCAGAGTTGTGGAGTTGGCGAGATGTAGCCATAAGCTGGTCGAAGACCTTTTAATTTTAGTACACTCGTAGTACACTAACCAAAATCACCTCTGAAGAATCAGAGGGTTATAGTCCCAACGGGATTTAGCGATTAGTAAAATAAAAAGTAGTAACCTTTTTTGGCAACCTGTCGCAGGTTTTTGGGGCATCGCAAGGCAACGTCAGTCAATTGGAAACATCTGCAAGCAGTTGTCCAAGAGGTATTAGGCGCGCAGGGGCTCAGTGCGTCAATTTGGGGCAAATGACCCTGGAGGGATTTTCAGTCCGCTGCTCTACCAGCTGAGCTATCCAGCCAATTCATTCGCAAGCAGGTAGTTGCAGGCGAAATCGAGTCAACATCCAGCTTTCACCCTTTAAAAAAGCAAAAGCCAGAGTCGGAAATACTACGCAATCGTGCGAGTGGGCGGCAAGTAGATTAAGCGCCGCAACGATCTTCGGAAACGCGGGTCTATGTGAATGTCGTGTTTACCGCTGTTGCGATAATATCTACAAAACTCCTCGATTCACGTTAACCCGCCCGGCCACAGGATTATGAAATATCTGCTCTTCGCTTCAACCCTCCTCGCTTTTCTTGGATTGCAACTCACGCCGACGCACGCCGATGCTCCCAAGAAGCTCCTCGTCGTCACGACCACGACCGGTTACCGGCACAGCTCGATTCCAACGCTGGTGAAGATGCTGCAGGATTTCTCCGCCCAAACGGGGGAGTTCACGGTCGACGTGCTGGAGCAGCCCGCAGGCAAGCCCGAGAATCCGAAGAAGGACGCCACGCCGGAGGAAAAGGCCGCCTGTAAGGTCGCCGAAACCGCGTGGGAGGTGCAATTAGCGGCCGCCCTGCAACAGCTTTCGCCCGCGAACCTGGCCCACTATGACGGAGTTGTCTTTGCCAGCACGACCGGGGACCTGCCGATTCCCGACAAGCAGGGTTTTCTCGACTGGATCAAGGCCGGGCACGCCTTCATCGGAATCCACTCCGCGACCGACACGTTCCACAAATGGCCCGGCTACATCGACATGATCGGCGGCGAATTCAGCGGGCACGGACCGCAGGTGAGCGTGGATTGCCTCAACCAAGACCCCAAGAATCCCGCGACGGCTTCCCTGCCGAAAGTTTGGACGATCACGCAGGAGGAGATCTACCACTTCAAGAACTACGACAAAACGAAGGTCCACGAGCTGCTCGTCCTCGACAAGGACCCGATCGGCAACGTACCCGGCCACCTGCCGCTTTCCTGGTGCAAGAATTATGGCGCAGGCAAGGTCTTCTATACCGCGATCGGACACCGGGAGGACATCATCGATCCCGATCCGGCCATCAAGGACCGGAAGAACTCGGTGGACATCACCAAGACTTACCGGGCCCATGTGCTGGGCGGCGTCGAATGGGCTCTTAACCTGAAGCCCGAGGACATTTCGACGGCCAGCGCGGCTGCGCCGACGCCCGCGGCTCAATAGAGAAGCGGGATCGGTGGCGCGTCTGGTAGTACTCCGGACGCGCTATTATTTCGGTTGAATCCGTGTTCGTGGCGGGCGCTATTCGGGTTGTTCCAGCGCCTGACCGGCGACCTTCGCGTCAGCTGCGGAGACTTACCCTTTGCAAAAGCCGCAAAGCAATTTATCTCGATAACTGACTGGGTATTCGCTCGTATCCGGGTGGGAATTAACAATTCATGGCCAAGAAAATCTGCATCGTCACCCCGGACATCATCGGCCCGATCAAAAACGGCGGAATCGGGACGGCCTGCTACTGGCTGGCGCGATTTTTGGCCCAAAGCGGCTTTGAGGTGACGGTGCTGTATACGGGACCGTTGCCCAGCCCGATGTTCCCGGAAGTGCAGGCCAAATACGCCGCCGACCACATCGATTTTCTGTCGCTCTCGGAATTTGAGAATCCGAAATATAAGTACCATGGCATCGAATATCATGGGGAGATTTCAGAGCGGATTTACGCCTTCCTGAAAAAGCAGTCCTTCGACGTAATCCATTTTCAGGACTGGCAGGGAAATGGATTCTCCTCCATCCAGGCCAAGAAGATGGGATTGGCTTTTGAAAAGACGGCGTTGGTGGTCGGCGTCCACTCCCCCTCACTGTGGCAGCACGAAGGGATGAAGATTTGGCCGGGCAGCCCGATGAGCGATTACAAGCTCGATTACATGGAGAAGTACGCGATCGAGAACGCCGACTCCGTCTGGGCGCCGAGCGAAGCCATGTTCTGCTGGCTGGAAGCGCACGCAATTGTTCCGCAGGGCGAGAAGAAGCTGATCCGCTACCTGAGTCATTTGGAGGAAAGGCCGGAGCAGGTGCGGGACTACACGGCGAAAGACCCGTCCCACCTCGTTTTCTTTGGCCGCTTGGAAACGCGCAAGGGGCTGGAACTTTTCACGAACGCGATCAACCAGATCCTTCATTCCAAAAAAGAGCACGGCATCAGCCGGATCACGTTTTTAGGCAAGGTTGGCACCGTTCAAAATGACGCGAACGCCGTTTACTATCTCAATCAAATGGCCGGCACGTGGAAGGCCGGCGGCATTGAATGGAAAGTGGTCGACACGATGGATGCGTTCCAGGCCATCCGTTATATCAAGAAGACCGGCGCCATCGCTGTCCTCCCTTCGCTTTCGGATAATTATCCGTACACCGTGCTCGAGTGCATCGAAAATCAAATTCCCTGCCTGGCGAGTTCCGTTGGCGGCATTCCGGAAATGCTCAGCCCCGAGGTCATTTTTGATCCGACGGTCGATTCGCTTTGTGCCGCACTCTATAATAGGGATGCCCGGACCCGCCAGATGCGGAGTCCCTATTCCAACGAGCAGGCCAAGGCGGATTGGCTGGCCTATTCGAATTCGCTGGAAGCCAAGCGGCCGGTCGTCGAGACGGCGCCCGGCGAGCCACGCGTATCGGTCTGCGTGTCCTATCACAATTACGGCGTTTATTTGCCGCAGCTGCTGGCATCGCTCGAGCGAAACGATTACCCGAACTTCGAAGTAATCGTCGTGGACGATGGCAGCACCGATCCTTTTTCCATCCAGGTCTTCGACGAACAGCAAAAGAAATTCTCGCCGCGCGGGTGGAAATTCGTCCGTCACGCGAACCAAGGTCCCGGCGCCACGCGAAACGCCGCCGCGAGCCTGGCCTCGGGAGAGCATCTGATCTTCATGGACGCGGACAACGTGGCCATGGAGAAAATGATTTCCACCTTCGTGAAATCATTGATCCAATCGGGAGCCGATGCCCTCACCTGCATCGCGCGGGTGTTCAAGGGCGATGACGTTCCGAATCAGGATACTCCCGTCGTCTACCTCTACCGGCCGCTCGGGCCCATTCTCGAAATCGGCATGATTGAGAATGTCTTTGGCGACACCAACGCCATCGTGCGCAAGACCGTATTCGACGAGCTGGGTGGCTTTGGCACCGACAAATCAACGAACTGCGAGGACTGGGAGTTCCTGGCCTTGGTGGCGTTGCGGGGCCACACCATCGATGTCCTGCCGGAGCAGCTCTTCTTTTACCGTTATCACGAGAAGGGCTTCTCCAAGCGGACGAACGCAGTTGAGAACCAGAAGCGGGTCGTAAACGCCTTCCTGAAGCACGCCGACAAGATCGATCTCAAGCAGATGCTGCATCGCGTCCTCGTTCCCTTCTATTTCTCCCAGAAAGCGTCGGTTGAGGATAAGGTGTCTTAGTTGTTAAATCGCGGAGGGGAGGGATTCCGCCACGGATTTCGACTAACGCCCGCTTCAAATTCTTCCCATGAGAGGGAATAGCCTCCCTTCGGCCTCGTCGGCATAAGCCTGCAAATCGCCTGTTTTGGCGGTCATGTGACGGATATGTTACCGGCTTGTCATCGATTTGTAATATAGTATCGTCAGCTTCTCGTTGTCAGGGCGAGATGGATCAGGCGTCCGTCCTCTCCTGACAGAGAATTCCAACCCGGGAGAATGAGAATGAAATTAGGATTTGCAGTTGCTGGAATGATGGCGCTTTCCGCCATCGCGATTAACGGGCCCCTACGGGCCCAGCAGGACGACGCGCTGCTCGATGCGCTGGTGAAGAAGGGCGTTTTGTCCAACCAAGAGGCGGAGGATGTCCGCGCGGACCAGGAGAAAGCGTTTTCCGAAACCGCCGCTGGTAAGATCAATCTCTCGGACTCGGTCAAGCAGATCACCTTCTACGGTGATGCGCGTCTCCGCTTTGAATATTTGGACGAAAAAGCCCAGAGCTCGGTGGGAGTTACGGCAGGTGGAGCTGGGGATAATATCGTGGAGCGTAATCGCTACCGCCTGCGGGTCGGGGCCGATTACGCCATGTCCGACAACTTCAAGGCGGGTGTCGAGTTGGAGACCAACGTGGCCAATGACAGCGCCAACCAGACCATGGGCAGCGCCTACGGGAAGGGCGCGATTAATGTCGGCTTGGTCTATTTGCAGTGGAAGCCCATTGATTGGCTGACGCTGACGGGCGGCAAGCAGCGCAATCCGCTCTACACGACCGACCTGGTCTGGGACCCGGATATCAACCCCGAGGGCGGTTCTGAAGTCGCCAGCTGGACCATCCCGCTCGACTTTGGCGGTGACAGCGCCCCGGCCAGCAACGATCCCAAGGCGATCGCCTCGCCTGTTGAATCCTCGGACATGTCGATCACCGTCGGTCTGACGGCATTCCAGGGCATCTATGCGGATAACAACGAATTCAATGCCGCGGGGGCGGCAAAGACGGACGTCTGGCAGTTCGTGCAGCAGGTCCCGGTTCAGTTTAACTTCAACAAGGACATGTTCATCAAGGAAGTGCCCGGCTTCGACGTCTATATGGATGGCGGCACCACCACCGGCGCCGGCGGCGGACCTGCCACGGAAGATGGCGGCGGCACGCTGGCCTTCTCCTCCCCCCAAGGGGCTGATGATCTCGCGATTATCACAGCGCCTGGTGAATTCGACTGGAAGCTGTGGGACCTGCCCTTCAAGGCATACTGGGACTTCGCGGACAATCTTGAGGGTCATGAGCGCGTTCAGGACGTCTACTTCGGTAACGGTATCTCGGGAGTGGCGCAGGGTCAGGCGGTTCAGAATGAAAACCGTGATCTCAGCGACAACATCGCCTGGTTGGCCGGTATCCAGGTCGGCCAGAACAAGAAGAAGGGCGACTGGTCGATCAAGGGAGACTTCCGCCAAGTGGGTCTCGGTGCCATCGATCCCAATCTGAACGATTCCGACTGGGGCGACAGCTTCCTCAACCAGCAGGGCGTCAAGGTTCAGGGAACCTATAACTTCACCGACTTCCTGACCGGCTCGATCACCGTCTACGATACGTGGGCGTATAAGAAGGGCCTGCTCGACGGTACCACCTCGGGCCAGACTGGCGCTGCGAGTATTCCTCTCACAGGCGCGGGTGGCGCGACGACCACCAGTCCTACGACTGGGATTGGCAATCTGGCCGGCGCCAGCCAGACCCAGCGCGTCGATGTCGATCTGATGTGGAAGTTCTAATTCTGCGGACAGCTTAAATTAAGCAGATTCTCGAACGGCCGGTTCCCCTCACGGGGAACCGGCCGTTTCGCTTTCAGCGGGCGAACGCGGCGTTGAAGCGATTTCCAGTCAATCAATAATCGCTCAGGATGACAGGTCGGTCGGCAGCGCGAAAAGCGCGCAGCTCGCCTCGAAAGAAAAAGTGAAAGGGACGATGAACCTGCCTCGCGGTGATCGCGAAAAAACCGGGACTTATTCGACGTAGCGCGTCAGCGGCACGGTCTGCGACCGGCGGCTGGCCTGCTCCACGTCGAGAAACAGGCGGCCTGTTTCCGTGGCCCCTTTGACCTGCTTCTCCGAGGGCTTGGCAGCCTCGGGTTTGCCGGTCTGGGTGCGTGGTTTCGTTTCCATTTCGGGCAAATTAAGCATAGGTGATGCCAAGATAATTATCGGACGAAATGGTCCGAACTTTAGCCGCCGAAAAAATGACTTCCTAACCGCTGCGTCAGAGCGGTCAGGGTTGATTTTCACGTGCCAATTGTAGGAAAGTCAGGCCCGTTTCGCCGTAAGTTCGGTGCCTCAGGACGTGCCAATTGCCATTATCGCCCAGCTGCTGCTCTGCAAAATGTTCCCAGACGATGGTTCCTTTTGCGCTTAATCGGGGAGCGACTTTGGCTAGAAGGGGATGGTCCTCCAGCGCACCGCGCGTCTTGTCGTAGGGCGGATCGGCGAAGATCAGGTCGAAGGTCTCGCCGTCGGCCTGGTCCAGGTAAGCCAGCGCGTCGCCCTGCCGCACGTCGCCGCCCGTCAGCTTGCAATGGCGCAGGTTCTCGCGAATGCACTCGGCAGCCTCGCGCTCCTGCTCGACGAAGACGGCCCGCTCCGCTCCGCGGCTCAGTGCCTCGATCCCGAACGAGCCGGTGCCGGCGTAGAGATCCAGCACCCGCGCGCCGGAAATGATCTCCGCCAGGCTGGAGAAAATCACCTGCCGGATGCGGTCCTGCGTCGGTCGCAGCGCATGGCGCTTCGGTGATTTCAACAGGAGGCCGCCGGCCGAGCCGGAAATGACGCGCAGGGGCATGTTCGCGATCAGCTCTAGCTCCACGCCAGCGTCGTGCTGGGCGTGTTCGGCGCGGTGTCGTGCAGGCGCGTGAAGGTGTGGCCCGTCTCGTTCAGCTTGCGGGAGACGGTGTCGCGCGCGTGCTGCGGGCTGTTGCAATCGGCGCTCAGGTGGCCGAGATACAGGTCCTCCAGGCCGTCGGTCACCACCTCGGCGGCCACGGCCGCGGCCGCATCGTTGGACAGATGCCCGTGTCGCGACAGGATGCGCTGCTTCACCGGCCAGGGCCGGCGCGTGTCGCTTTGCAGCAGCCCCAGGTCGTGATTGGCTTCCAGCACCAGCGCGCGCGCCTGCCGCACACGCTCGATCACCAGCTTGGTCGCGTAGCCGAGATCGGTCAGGAACCCGATGTTGCCCAGCGCGTGGTAGAACATGAAGCCGACCGGGTCGTAGGCATCGTGCGGAACGGAAAAGCTGTTGATCTTCAGGTCGCCGAGTTCCAGCGTCGCGCCCGACTCGAAGAGGCGCCATTTGCTGAACCCGGGCATCTGCGGATGGAGATACTCCGCGGTCAGCCGGTTGCAGTAGACGGGAATCTCATGCCGCTTGGCCAGCACGGGCAGGCCGCAGACATGGTCGCCATGCTCGTGCGTGAGGAAGATCGCCTGCACGTCGGTGATCGACCGCCCGATGGAATTGAGCCGCAGCTCAATCTGCTTCGCGCTGAAGCCGGCATCGACGAGCAACCGCACGTCGTCGGTTTCCAGGTAGGCGCAGTTGCCGCTGCTGCCACTCCCGAGAATGGTGAAACGCAGCATGAATTTGTATGCCGGATTCAACCGCGAAAAGCAAGCCTGCGGGGAAACTCTCAAGGCGCCGATGCGAAAATTAACTTATGATTTCTGCAATATCATAGCCCTTTCGAGTCATCTTAAAAAATTGGCGGTCACTATCGGATAAGACGAAACCAGCGCTTTCAAGTTCTTTGAGGGCACTTTCCCAGATTGCGCTATCACGCGGGCTATTATCGGGAACAAACCCTTTCCCGTTTGTCTGAACAATCAACCCGTTGGTATGTTCGAGACGCATAATGCCGCCGTGAGAATCCTTGCTTGCTTCAATCAGGAGAGCCTGTGCTTCTTTCGAAAACGAAGGAATATCTGGGAGGGCACTCGGTTGCGGAGAGGAATCTTTTTTCGACGGAGGAAGAAAGTCCGACTCGTTTAACTTAAGTTGCAGTTGTCGATAAAAAGTATGCTTGAAATCGTTAACATCCGAGTAGTTCGAATACAGCCCACGGGTTTTGCATTTCTCTCTGAATTCGTTAAGCACAGCATATTGTGCGGAATCAATGCTCGTGGGAACAACGGGAGCATTGGAGAAATACAGCATTGCAGGCTTTTGGGCGGCGATATGTTCCTCAATCTCTTCGACAGTTCCGCTCTCGTAAGCTCCGGTGGAGGTGCCAATTCGCGTCCAGAAAACGCCCACAAGAATGTCACATTTCGAAAGAATCTGTTTGTTGAGCAAAGCTTGGGGTCTGTCACCCATTGCGGGAACCGAATGTGTTTCCCACCCGATTGGTAAGAGGACAATCTTCCGTTTTTCCGAATGGATTATGTTCCATTCGTAAACGGTCTCTCGAATTATAGTCCGTTCCCTCGCGACATCCGTGGGAGAGGCAATCATCAAATTGATGACCTGAGCGGAATATGCCATAGGGAATTCTTCAAAACACGCGGGTCAAAAGCTAGATTTATCCGAATCTAAAGGCACTCTGTTTCAGCAAGGGACGCTAGTTTGTTGGGAGATCTTCACGAATATCGAGGACTCGCAACTGCTTCGTATTAAGCATGATGCGAAAATGGCATGACGGATGCTTGCGCTGCGCCGGTTCGTGGGTAAGATAGGCGCTGTGGCTGGCATTGGACTCCATCAAAATCTTTCGCTCGGGCAGACGCTGTCCCCGCAGATGCAGCAATCGCTGCAGTTCCTGCAGGCGCCGGCGCTGGAGCTCCAGTCGCTCGTCCAGCAGGAGATCGAGATCAATCCCGTGCTGGAGGAAGGCGCCGAGAAGCCGGAGACGCCGGAGCCCGCCGACAACGACGAGTTCGACAAGGAGCTTGAGCAGCTGCGCCAGAAGGACGAGGAGTGGCGCGAATATTTCTCGCAGGGCGCGACCACCACGCCGGCCTATAATCCCGAGGCGGCCGAGCGCCGCCAATTCCTGTTTGATTCGCAGGTTGAGGCGCCGCACCTCTCCGATCACCTGATGCGGCAGCTGACCCTGACCACCTGCAACGCCGAGACGATGCGCGTGGGCGAGGAGATCATCGGCAACCTGGACGACGCCGGGTTCCTGAAGATCCCGCTCGTCGAGGTGGCGCAGTCGGCGCGCGTGGAATACGACGTCGCGCAGAACACGCTGACGCTGATCCAGAGTTTCGATCCCGTGGGCGTGGCGGCGCGCGACCTGCGCGAGTGCCTGCTCATCCAGCTGGAACGGCTCGGCAAGAACGGCGAGCTGGAGGCGGTGATGGTCGGCCAATTTTTAAGCGAGCTGGGCCGCAAGAAGTACCAGGACATTGCGCGCGCGCTCAAGGTGCCGCTCGACCGGGTGCAAAGCGCGGCGCAGTTCATCGCCACGCTGCAGCCGCGGCCGGGCTCGGCCTTCAGCAGTGACGACAAGCAGAACGTCGTGCAGGCCGAGCTGGCGGTGCAGAAGAATGGCGACGACTGGATCGTGATCATGAACGACGATCCGGTGCCGCGCCTGCGCATCAGCGACACCTACAAGGACCTGCTGGTGAACAACGGGCACGACCCGAGCCTGCGCGAGTACCTGAAGGAAAAAATCCGCGCGGGGAAATTCCTGATCAAATGCCTGCACCAGCGGCAGACGACGATTTTCAACATCGCGACCGAGATCGTGAAGCGACAGCGCGCGTTCTTCGAGGACGGCGTGGCGCATCTCAAGCCGCTGACGATGAACCAGGTGGCGGAAGTGGTGGGCGTACACGAGACGACGGTGAGCCGCGCGATCGCCAACAAGTACGTGCAGACGCCGTTCGGGCTTTTCGACCTGAAATACTTTTTCACGCCCGGCTACCAGACGGCCAGCGGCGAGGTGATGTCGAACACGAGCGTGAAGGACGCGATCCAGGACCTGATCGGGCGCGAGAGCAGCCACAAGCCGCTTTCCGACCAGGAGATCGTGAAGATCCTGAGCGAGCGGGGCATTCCGCTCGCACGCCGCACGGTGGCGAAGTATCGCGCCGAGCTGGGCCTGCTGCCGTCGAATCTGCGGCGGAGTATCTGAAACTGTAGCGGCGGTCTATGACCGTCGTCGGCAATCATCCGTCATCCTGAGCTTGGCGAAGGATCAGTTCGGCTTTGTGCGCGCGTCGAGGAAAGACTGAACTGATCCTTCGACAAGCTCAGGATGACCGAATTTCAAGTGCGACGGTCATAGACCGCCGTTAAAGTGGAGGATTACACGACCTGTTCGGCGGGCGTCAGCAGGTCGATGATGGCGGCGGCATTCGTCTTGCGCGCGTCGAAGGCGATGCGGACCGTTCCGCGTTCCTCGCCGTTTTCCACGGAGGTCACGCCGTCCACGTCCTTGAGGGCCTTGCGGATCGTCGCGATCTTGCGTGTTCCGGCGGCGAATTCCACCTGCTGGTGAAACGCCTTGGGCCCGCTGTGCGGATCGGACGGCAGGCCTTGATCGAGCACCTCGGCCTTGGCGTCGAGCGTGCGGGTGATCTCCGGCTCGGAAGGCAGCGAGAGCACGTTGTCCGCGGAAAAGGTCTCGGGATGTCGCAGGAGATCCAAGGCGCGATGCCAGTGAATTTCAGATTCTCCATGGGGTTTGCCGTCCTCTTCGTAAAGTCGGTAGGCCAGGGCCGAAATCTCTGCGTAGGTCGGTTCTCTCATACCCTACTATCTTCCCACTTGGGCCCCGGCGCAACGGGTAACACCCCCCGATAGCCGGGTCGGGGGGAGGGGACGTCAGCTCAGGAACATCCGGCGCACCTCGTGCCAGTCGGCGACGCGGCGGTAGCCGGCGACGTGAATGTTGTGCGGCGCGGTGAAGAGGATGCCTTCGCCGCGAAAATTGGCGAAATTCTGCGCGTGATCGTCGATCAGGTAGTCGGCCGCGATGATGCTCTTGTCGCCACAGAACACGATGTGGGTCCACGGGATGAACGGCAGGTGCGCGGCCAGCCAGTCGTACTTTTCGATGAACGAATTGGGGAACTGCATCGCCGCGGTGGTGATGAAGATGTCGTAGTGCTGCTGCAGGTCACGGATCACGTCGACGCAGCCGGGCATCACCGGCAAATCGCGGAAAAAGCCGACCTCGCGCACCATCTGGTGCACCGGTTCGCGGTGCTCCTCGGGCACGACCTGATGCAGATGCTTTCCGTCCAGATGCTCGCGCGTGAAGGCCGCCTGGTATTGCCGGTTGTAGAGATCGAGATGGCGCGAAAGGGCGTCGGCCGTGACTTCGTCCATGTCGATGGCGATGCGCTGCCGCGTAGATGTATCGGCGGCGCTCATGGCTGGACGCGGAAGCAGGACGTGAAACGCATCCTTCCTTCATACACGTCCCGGCATGCGTGGCAAATGGACAGGGGAATTTTTGTGCGCGTGTGGTCACCAGCACGACCGGGCCGACCTCGGGCAAGCAAGCATGCGGTATTTTCCCCGGCGGTACGCGTTCGAGAGGGGATTTCACCCGCTCAAAAAGAGCCAGTTTGATTGGGGCGTAACGCGCTTGTCTTGGGAAAGTCGCTTTTCTTTCCGCGCAGGTGACACGCTCTCCGAGGGGAAATCTTTTTGGTCAATACGCTCCCATCACACCATTGGCCTCTATTAGATCGATCGGTATGTCGAGTGCTTTTGCTTATCCAACCAAGGAGTTCGATGAAAATGTCGCGTCGTATGCAGCGTCAGGTGGAAGTAATCATCCGCCATTCCCAGTCGCAGGAGCTTCCGCAGGTGGGAAGTCCGCGCACGGTAGGCGAGAGAGATTCGCAGGCCGAGAAAGCGCCGACCGGGAACGGTTCGGTTCCGCGCTAAGCGTTTCCAAATGTAGCGGCGGTCTATGACCGTCGCTGAGATTCCGGAGGGAAGACGAGAGAACGCGCGTCCGCAAACGGACCGGCGCTAGGGACAGCGCCGGCTACCCAGCCGTTGGACGTTTCTTCGTCATTTCGAAATTCCGGGCAAGTTCAACTCCGTCGCCCGGAGGTCGACGGCTACCGGCTGAGCTGAATCCAAGTCGCCGCTACAGCTTCAGTTTGTCGACGCTTTCCGCTACATGGCTGGCGCTGGCTTGGAGCTGCTTCAGCTCCTCGGGGGTCAGTTCGAGCTCGATGATTTTCTCCACGCCCTTGCGACCGAGTTGCACGGGCACGCCGACAAACTGGTTCTTCACGCCATACTGGCCGGTACACCACGCGGCGACCGGCAGCACGCGCTTTTCGTCGCGGACGATGCTCTGCACCATCTGCACCGCGGCGGCGGAGGGCGCGTAGTAGGCGCTTCCTTTCTGCAGCAGCTTGACGATCTCCGCGCCGCCGTTGCGGGTGCGGACGATCATGGCGTCGATTTTTTCCTTCGGTAAAAGCGCCTCGATGCCAATGCCGGAAACGGTCGAATAGCGCGCGAGCGGCACCATGTCGTCGCCGTGGCCGCCGAGCACCATCGCCTCGACGTCCTTGTACGAGACGCCCAGTTCCATCGCGATGAAACAACGGAATCGGGCGGAATCGAGCACGCCGGCCATGCCCATCACGCGCTCCTTGGGAAAGCCGGTCTTCGCACCGACGAGGAAGGTCATGACGTCGAGCGGATTGCTCACCACGATGACGATGGCGTTGGGCGCGTACTTCTTCACGTTTTCCGCCACGCCGCCGACGATCTCGGCGTTCTTGATCAAGAGGTCGTCGCGGCTCATGCCCGGCTGACGCGCCAGGCCGCTGGTGATGACGACGATGTCGGACCCGGCGTAGTCGGCCGGATCGTTGGTGCCATGGACGTGACTGTCGAAATTTTCCAGGCAGGCCGACTGCAGCATGTCGAGTGCCTTGCCCTGGGGCATGCCCTCGACGATGTCGTGCAGGACGATGTCGCCGAGTTCCTTTTCCGCGAGACGCTGGGCGGTAGTCGCCCCCACAAAACCGCCGCCGACGACTGTGATCTTCATGACGCGATTACTCCTTTAGAATTTTTGGCGACCCGACCGGGTCAACAAGCGAGGGTAGCGGTGGCGAGCCGGAGGCGTCAACAACGGGACGAGGCTGGGGAGTGTCTTCATTTGGAACTATCCCCACCCGAAGGAAGTGGCTATCTTGGCAGGAGGAAATGAAGAGAATAAACATTCTACTTCTCTGCGCTTGGAGCTTATCAATGATAGGCTGGTACTACTTGATGTTCGATTATCTGCCCATTTCCAGCACTTGGGCGATACTTTTGTTCGCCCTGATGATACTCGTGCCACTTCCCTCGTTTTTCAGGAAGTAGATTTCAAACGAGACCTAGCTGAGGTCGTAGCCATCGATGGCGGAATAAAAATTCAGAATATCGCTAAATACATTGAAACTTTCCCGCCAATACGGCGTCATATCCTTCCCAATGAAATCCTCCCTCCTGAAATCGGCCCTCGTGGCCGTCGTCGGACTCGCCCTGTGCGCGCCCGTCGCCCTCCAAGCGCAGACCAATGCCGTTAACCCGATCGCGACCTCCCCGGTGGTGAACCCGCAGGCGTCGACCTCGTCGACGAAGGCCAAGAAGACCCCCTACAAGGGCACGGTCAAGTCGATCGACGCCAGCTCCCTCGTCGTCACGACGGCGAAGGGCGACCTGACGCTCGCGATCGCGCCGACGACCAAGGTCCTCGTTAACAAGAAGGCCGCCGCGGTCACCGACATCACTGTCGGCGAGACCGTCACTGGCTCCTACACGAAGGACGACACCGGCGCGCTGACCGCCGCCTCGATCCACACCAAGACGAAATAAGCAGCCGCTTTCTTAAGCGCAAAGCCGCCGGCCTTCGGGTCGGCGGCTTTTTCGTTCTTGTATCCTTCGGCGCACAGACTGCGTCTTTTGAGGAGTCGGTATGGCAGCGCCTTTGAGTATGAAAGCCGTTTTTTCGTTCCTGCTCATGGCATTGTTGCCCGGCCTTGTTCCGCCCGCGGAGGCCGCGCCCGCCAGCAGCGCGGGCACGTTTCACGGGACCGTTTACCAGATTGATACGGTCTTCAACTTCGTCGACGTCATCATGCCGAGCGGGACAAAACGGTTTTATGCGGATCCCGCCACCGTCGTTCGTGTGCACCGGAAGCGCGCCGCGCTGATCGATATCGCGATGGGTGAAGAGGTGCGCGGGACCTATCGCCCGGCGAAGGGCGTTCGCATGGTCGTCGAGATCGACGATCTGACGGGAACTAAATAGCTGCTCGCCAGCCGGTTACTTGTCCACCGTGCGCTCGCCGGTGAAGAACTCCTGCAAGTCGCCGCCGATGCCGAGGAAAGTCCGCTTCACGTCATTGCCGAAGCCGCCGCTGTTATCGTTGTCGTCAGAGTTGGAGCGGGACGTTGTGGTCGTCGGCGTGCTACTACTCTCGGCCACCTGCGTGCTCGAGCCGGACGACGCGTAGGAGGCGACCGATGAATCGAGCGCGTTAATGAACACGTAGCCCTTGCTGCGGCCGTCATTCATCAGCTCGATGCGCCAGCGAAACGGCCGGTCGAGGCTCGTCTCCTTGAGCAGCGCGCGCACGGAATCGTAGGAGATGTTGTGCCGGGTCGCGTAGTCCTGCGCGGCGGTGAGCGCCGGGCCTTCGGGCGTGAGGCGGGAGGGATCGAAGGTCAGGTCGGAGCGATAGACCGCGCCGCCGTTGGCCGCGTAGGTCTTCACGATCTGGCCGTTCTCGACCAGGACGGCGCGGCCGTGCGAGGGAATGCTCGGGTCGTAAAAAATGATGTACCACTTCTCGATGTCTCCGGGCGCACCCGTTCCGTAGATCGAGACCACGTGGGTCTGCATGGCGGGATTCACCGCGCCGCGGGCGACCTGGAACGCCTGGCTGACCGTGCTCTCGGCCCGCGCCACTGACATCATCAGCAGCGCCGCGAACGCTGCCAAACTCGACAGAAGGAAGCGATTGGAGTTCATGAGCCATTTTTCGACAAAAAGCAGTCCGGTGCAATCCTTTATCGGCCACCTTGCGCGATCGAAATCCTCCTCGACGGCCATTGATCTTGCACGAAGTGGGTGCCTTGTTACTGTTCGTCACATGTCTTCGCGTCTTTATCTCGTGTTCGTCGCCGCGCTTACTCTCGGCGGCTGCAATCAGAGCGCTGACAAGGATCCCGCCCAGACGGATTCCGACAGCAATCCCAATTACAAACAGGCCCAACAGGACCTCGACAGCGACAACCCGCAGGCTGCCGTGGCCGATTACCAGGCGGCGCTGGCGGCGAATCCGAAGCTGGCCGGTGCCCACTATGAGCTGGGCATGATTTACGCCAACAAGCTCAACGATCCCATCAGCGCGATCTACCACTTCAAGCGGTTCCTCGATCTTTCGCCCAGCACCGACAAGAAGGACCAGGTGCAGGCGATCATCGACAAGGAGGGCGCGACCTACGCTTCCTCGCTGCCGAACGCCGGTCCCAGTGCCGACGACATGACCAAGCTTCAGACCGATAACGCGGCGCTGAAGAAGGAAGTCGATGACGCGAACACCACGATCTCGCAACTGCAGGCCAAGCTGACCGATGCCCAGAAGGCGGCTGCCGCGGCGCCGGCCCCTACGCCTACGCCTTTGGAAGCACCTGCTCCGGCCGTCGCCGCCGATCCCGCAGCGCCTTCGACCAACGCTGCCCCGGCTGGCCCGTTGAAAGCCTTGCCCGTCGACCAATCCGCCGCCGCTGCTGGAAACGCGAGTGTCGACACAGGCTCGACCAACGCCGCGCCTGTTTCCGTCACCGGCGCGCGCAGCTACACCGTGGTCAAGGGCGACAGCTACTGGCGCATCGCGAAAAAGATGTATCCTGGCGATACCAAGAACGGCGTCGCGAAAATCCAGGAAGCCAACAAGCAGACGATGAGTAAACCTCTCAAGATTGGCCAGGTCCTGGTCATTCCCCAATAAAGTTCATGGCCCGCAAATCCGCTTCCATCATTCCGCCCGACGATTACTCCGACGAACAGGAGGAACTCATTCCCACCGGTCCGCCCGGGATCGAGGCCGGTTCCACCGCCAACGAGATCAATCTCAAGGTCCAGCACGTCCAGGAGCAGCTCCTCGACCTCAAGCGGCAGCAGGAGGAGATCGAGCGGCAGAAACGCGAACTCGAGGAACTCAGCCGCAAGCAGCGCGATTTCGACGAGGGCCGGCGCGACATCGTGGAGAAACTCACGCGCGGGCTGATTTTGCTAGAACGCCACGAGCAGGAGGCCAAGCGCGAGCTCGAGCAGATCAAGATTGTCCGGGACAATTTTTCCGAGCACCTTCAGCAGACCGAGACGCTCAATCCCGCCGATGCGCCGGACGAGGAACTGGCCGGCGAGCTGACCAAGGCACTGGCGCGCGTCGACCAGGCCAAGAACATCTTCAGCCAGTCGCGCGCCCGGCTTTCCGCCCTCAGCCAAACCGAAGACGGATCGTCCTCGATGATGTCTCCCGAATACGCGCCCGAGCTCGCACCGGTTTACGAGAAATCGTTTTTCACGATGGTCCGCGACGGCTTCGCCTACTCGCTACCCGCGCTCATCCTGGCCGTCATCGGTCTTCTCGCCTACTTGGCCCTGCATCATTGATCGGCCTCGACCGGGGGAATTTTCTTTCATGTTCGGCCCCCGCAAGGAACCCGACCCGCTTCGCGGCAAGCGTCAGCAACTGGCCGAGCGCGAGCGGCTCCTGGCCGAGCGGATGTCGCAGCTCAACGACAAGCTGGCGCGCGGCGGCGAGGATGCGCCCAAGCCGCATGAACCGCCCGTCTGGCGCCTCGAGGACGACGCGCTCATGCCCCCACGTCACACCGAGCCGACCGCGGTCCGCAAGCGGGTGCTCGCGCGCCAGCGGCGCAACGACAAGATCCTTTTTTTCGCCATGATCATCGCGCTCATCGTCGTGATCCTGATCGTGATGGCTGTCGTTCACTCGCACACGCAGGGCGCGTTGCCGGGGGCGTAGGATGCGAACTCAACACGCTTTGATCTGCTTGCGCCGGAAACAATCGGGTGCGTGGTCGTTCACCATCCCGACCGCCTGCATGAACGCATAGCAGATCGTCGGGCCGACAAACCGGAAGCCGCGCGTCTTGAGCGCCCGGCTCATCGCCTCCGCCTCGGGACTCGTGTTGCGCGGCTTCGCGCCCGCTGCGCGTACGAGGGGTTTGCCGTCCACAAAGCTCCAGATGAAACGCGCGAAGCCGCCCTCTTCTTTTTCCAGCTCGAGAAAGGCGCGGGCGTTGTCGATCGTCGCCGCGATCTTGAGCCGGTTGCGGATGATGCCCGCGTCCTGCATCAGCGCGGCGGCCTTGCGCGCGTCGTAGCGCGCGATCTTCCGCGCATCGAAGCGATCGAACGCGCGCCGATAGCCTTCGCGTCGGCGCAGGATCGTCAGCCAGCTCAGGCCCGCCTGCGCGCCTTCGAGGATCAGCATCTCGAAAAGTTCCTTCGCGTCGTGTTGCGGCACGCCCCATTCCTCGTCGTGGTAGGTCACGTAGATCGGGTCGCTCAGGCACCACGCGCAACGCTTTTTCTCCGCCATGCGCGCAGTTTCCCCGCCTGCCGCGGATGACGCCAGACTCTTTTCCGCATTTGCTTCGGATGCCGACCGACAGCAAGATGATGCGTGCCCGAGTCGCCCGTCGTGTTGCCGCCTCCCACTCCGCCCCCCTTGTGGCTGCGTCCCACGCTGCTCCGCTCGTGGACCGAATTCGTCATCGTGGCAGCGTTGCTCATGGCGCTGCCGATCCGCAGTTCCACCAGCGCGGCGCTCCAGGGTTCCAGCGGCGATTTCGTGCAACTGCTGCTGACCAACAATCACCTGCTCGGCACGATCTTCGTGGAAGCAGCCATGCTCTCGGCCTTCCTCTTTTACCTGCATTGGCGCGGATGGCGGCCAACCGACTTTCATCTGCGAATCAGCGTCGTGAGCAGCCTGCAGGGAATCGGTCTCCTGTTGGTCGCCTACCTGGCGGCGATGGTGACGCTCTTTTCGATTCTCGGGCTGGCCTACCTGTTCGATGGCCCGCGCTACTTCCACTCGTTCATCGCCCAAGCTTCGTCGCACCTGACGCGGCACAGCATTCATGTCAGCTGGGTCGTCGTGATCGTCTCGATGGTGGTCAACGCCTTCATGGAGGAGCTGATCTGCATGGGCTACATCTTCAACCAGCTCGCGGCGCGCTGGGGCCCGAAGGCGGCGCTCGGGATCACCGTTTTTCTCCGTGCGGCCTGCCACACCTATCAGGATCCGGTCCATCTCGCGGGCATCGTAATGCTCTTCACCGTCTTCGGCGTCGCGTACTGGTACACGCGCAAACTCTGGCCGCTGGTCTTCGCGCACATGCTGCTGGATATCGGTTCGGTTTCCGCCATCAAGCTGCTCGCCGGATGAAGGAGCACGGGTGAAAAGGCCTCGCTGTAACGCACACTCGCGTATCGACGCGATTACCTCTAGAACAGCGGCGTGATGGATGCCGCCCCCGCCGTCTCTCTTCCGAGCTCGCTTGTCGTGCGCAGCCCCAACTGGCTGGGCGACGCCGTCATGGCATTGCCGGCGGTGCGCAATTTGAAAACGCTTTTGGGTGCGCGTCCGGTGGCGGTCGCGACGCCGGAAAAACTCGCCGCGCTCTGGCAGGCCTGCCCGTTTGTCGACCAGGTCATCGCGCTGCCTCACCCGAAAAATATCCGGGCCGTGGCGGCCCAGCTGCGTGAGGGAAAATTCGAGGCGGCCGTGCTGCTGCCCAATTCGCTCCGCGCGGCGCTCGAAGCCTGGGGTGCGCGCATTCCGCAACGCGTCGGCTACGCGCGGGGCGGACGCGGCCTGCTGCTGACCCACACCGTGCCGGTGCCCAAGCGCGATCCGGTGCGGCTGCACCAGAAGCATTATTATCTCGATCTGGCCGTCGCGGTCGGCGCTCCCGCCGATGCGTCGATGCCCGAGCTGCGCGCGCCGCCGTCGTCCCATGGGCTTGGGATTGTGGTGGGATCCGCGCCCACCGTCGGGGCGATGGCCCCATGCGTTGCGCTTTGTCCGGGCGCCGAGTACGGCCCGGCCAAGCGCTGGCCGCTGGAAAATTTCGTCGCGGTCGGCCAGGCGCTTGCCAAGGAGTGCTACCGGCTCGTGATCTTGGGCGCGGCGGGCGACAAGCCGCTGGCCACACAATTGGCCGAGCAACTTCCCAGCGCCGTCAATCTCGCGGGCGAAACAACGCTGGCCGAGTTCATGTCGGAACTCGCGGGCTGCGTCCTCGCGATCAGCAACGACAGCGGTGCGATGCACGTGGCCTCGGCGCTTGGCGTGCCGACGGTCGCCATCTTCGGCTCGACGGAACCGGCGCTGACCGGGCCGCTGGGCGCGCGCACCGCGGTCCTGCGGCATCACGTCCCGTGCAGCCCGTGCTTCCTGCGCGACTGCCCGCTCGATTTCGCCTGCATGACCAGCATCACGCCCGCACAGGTGGTGGCGGCCGCGCTGGAGTTGAGGAAATCGCGAACGTAGGGCGGAAAACGTCCAGAGAACCGTGAAGATTTCCGCCTGCCTGATCGTTTTCAACGAGGAGAAAAATCTCGAGCGCTGCCTGCGGAGCATCGCGCCGGTCGTGGACGACATTGTCGTGGTCGACTCGGGCAGCACGGACCGCACGCTCGAGATTGCGCGTTCGTTCAGCGCGCGGATCGTCCCGCAGCCCTGGCTCGGCTACGTCGGGCAGAAAAATCTCGCGCTGGAGCAGGCGATACACCCGTGGGTGCTGAGCATCGACGCCGATGAGGAGGTCTCGCCCGAGCTGGCGGAGGCCATCACGCGTCTGCGCCATGATCCGGCGGCGGACGCCCCGGGCGCGCCAAACGGCTACACCGTTTCGCGACTCGTTTTTTATCGCGGCAAATGGATTCGTCACGGCGACTGGTACCCCGACCGGCTGGTACGGCTCTTTCGTCGCGCCGAGGCGCGCTTCACTGGCGGCCGCGTGCACGAGAAGCTGGAGATTGCGGGCCGTCATCCGCTGCTGCCGGGCCATCTCCACCACTTCACCTACATCGACGCCGCCGACCGCGCCAAACGCAGCGGCACCTACGCCGCGCTCTGGGCCGAGTCGGCGCGGGAAGCCGGACGCCGCACGTGGCCGGGCATCGGCATCAGCCATGCGGCACTGCGCTTCGTGCGTGGCTATCTTTTCAAAGGCGGTTTCCTCGACGGTGCGGCCGGTTACGATGTCGCGCGGGGCAACGCGCACGAGGTCCGGCTGAAGTACCAGCTGCTGTGCAAGCTGAACGCCACGGCAGCGCGCGTTGGGCAATGACGCCAAGATTCCTCGTGCCGAAGAGGCCGCAGAACCGCTAGCGTTTCCCGCCATGACCGCCCCCCGCAACTCCAAACGATCGGCCGCCATCGTCGGCCTCGCCGTCATGGGCTCGCGCCTGATGGGCGTCATCCGGGAGCAGGTCTTCGCGTTCATGTTCGGCGCGTCGGCGCTGTCCGACGTTTTCATTGCCGCGTTCCGTATCCCCAATCTGTTGCGCGATCTTTTTGCCGAGGGCGCACTCTCGACCGCCTTCACGACGACGTTCACCAAGACGTGGACCAAGGAGGGGCCGGAAGCCTCATGGCGGCTCGCGCAGATCGTCCTCTCCACCCTTGTCCTAATCCTGGGTGTGATCTGCCTGTTGGGAATTGCGTTCGCGCCGCTCGTCGTCGACCTGACGAATTACGATTTCCACAAAATCCCGGGTAAATTTCCTCTCGCCGTCTCGATGACGCGGCTGCTCTTCCCCTTCATCCTCTTCGTTTCTATCGCGGCGCTCGCTATGGGCATGTTGAATGCCCGAAATATTTTCGGACTGCCGGCGAGCGCGAGCACCATCTTCAACATCGTCTCAGTGGTCAGCGGCGCGCTGCTCGCTTGGCTGGCCGAGCCGCATCAGGATTGGCATCACCCGCATTTTGGCGAGCGTGCCCTGTATGGCTGGTGCTTTGGCGTGCTGCTCGGCGGCGTGGCGCAGCTCGGGGTGCAGCTTCCGGCTTTGTGGGGACTTGGGTTTCGCTTCGGATGGAAGCTGGATTTCAACGATCCCACGCTGCGCACGGTGATGCTTCTCATGGTGCCCAGCGCCATCGCCGGTTCGGCCGTGCAGGTCAATGTACTTGTAAATGGGCAGTTTGCTTCGGACGTCAACGGAGCGGTGTCGTGGCTCTACTACGCCTTCCGTCTCGTGCAATTGCCGATCGGTATTTTCGGCGTCGCCATCGCGACCGTCACGCTGCCCGCCGTGGCGCGACAGCATGCGCTCGATGATTTGAAGGCCTTCGGCAAGACGGTGGAGGAAGCGCTGCGCTTTGGCTTTTATCTCACGCTGCCCGCCTCGGCCGGGCTCGCCGTAGTGGCCTATCCCGTGATCCAGTTGATTTACCAGCACGGCACGTTCGATGCCCACGGCACCGCGCAGACTGCGCTGGCACTTCAGGCCTACTCCGTTGGTTTGGCCGGCTATTCAGGCGCGAAAATACTGGTTCCCTGCTTTTACGCCATGCAGCCGCCCCGCTTCAGCGCCGCGGCTTCGCCCGGCGCGTGGTTCGCAGTCTGGAACTTCTTTCGTAACGTGGTCCTTTTTACGCCATGCCGGGTCGCCCTAATTGGCATCGGACTTAATATCGTCTTTTGCTATGTCCTCTATTTCTACCTGCACCTCGGCCACGTCGGCCTGGCGCTGACGACCGGCCTGATCGCCATCCTGAACTTCCTGCAGCTGCTTTATGCCATCCAGAAGAAGATCGCGCTCGGCACGGCGGCCGACTGGCTTTCCTTTTTCGTTCGCGTGACCATCGCCACGGGAGCCTGTGGCGTGGTCGCGTTTCTCGGGGACGAATACCTGCTGGGCGCTCGCTCGACCCACTCGCTGCTGGGCGCGGCGATTCTCTTCTTCAACATCGGCGCGGCTGGAGCCGTCTATTTTCTCCTGACTGTCCTGCTGCGCGTGCCGGAATCGATGGAACTCGTCGGCTTCATCCGGCGCAAGTTCGGACGGCCCACTTCGGCGCGATAACGGCGACCCGCCGGGGGCCAGCCTGAGGCCTCACTCAGAGATTCGCCTTGGTTGTGAAAGGCGCAAACGAGACGAAGTTAAGTCGTATGAAAAATGTTATCTCTAAACTGGCTCTCGGCCTGGCGCTGGCGAGTCCACTCCTTTTAGGTGGTTGCGTGGGCGGCCCGGATGTCGGCATCGATCTCGGCGGCGGGCCGGGATATTACGGCTATTATGACGACCCCGGATATTACGGCGGTTACGGCGGCGGCGGTTATTACCGTCGAGGTTATACCCGCGGTGGAGGTTATACTCATCGTAGCGACAGTAATTTTGGCGCCAACCGCGGCGGACATAGCGGTGGTGGAGTCAGCCACGCATCGACGGCCCATGCCAGTGCCGCCCACGCGAGCGGCGGAGGTCACGCAGGCGGCGGGCATTCCGGTGGCGGAGGCCACAGCGGCGGCGGCGGGCACCACTAACGCGCGCGGAGGTTCGCAAGCATCGTTGCTTCCGCGGGCCGGTCAGGCTACACTGGCCGGCTCATGAAATCGTATCGACTTGCTGTCGTCGGTGCCACCGGGGCGGTGGGCCAGGAAATCCTGCGCACGCTGGAGCGGCGGCAATTTCCCGTCGCGAGCCTGAAGGTGCTGGCCTCGGCGCGTTCCCTCGGCAAGACGGTCGAGTTCGCGGGCAAGCCGCTTGCGATCGAGGAACTCAACGACGCCGCGTTCACGGATGTCGACTACGCGCTCTTCAGCGCGGGTGCGACCCGCTCGCGCCAATTCGCTGACGCCTGCCGCAAGGCCGGCGCGGTCATGATCGATAATTCCTCCGCATTCCGCATGCAGCCCGACGTGCCGCTCGTCGTGCCGGAAATCAACGCGGGTGATCTCGCGAATCACAACGGCATCATCGCCGTGCCGAACTGCTCGGCGATCATCCTGGGCGTGCCGCTCTGGCCGTTGCACCAGGCCGCGCACATCGAGCGCATCATCGTCTCCACCTATCAAAGCGCCAGCGGCGCGGGTGCGCAGGCCATGGCAGAACTCGAGGCGCAAACGCGCGCCTATGCCTCGGGCCAGCCGATGCGCAAGGAAGTTTTCCCGCACCAGATCGCCTTCAATGTTTTCTCCCACAACACGGCCATCGCGGAAAACGGCTACAACGAGGAGGAAAACAAGGTCATCGAGGAAACGCGCAAGATTTTCCACGAGCCCGCGCTGCCCATCGTCGCCACCTGCATCCGCGTGCCTGTGCTGCGCGCTCACAGTGAGTCGATCGTCATCGAGACGAAGCGCCCGCTCTCGCCTGCGGAAGCGCGCGAGATTTTGGCGAAGGCCCCCGGCGTGAAGCTCGTGGACAACGCCGAGGCGAATCACTTCCCCATGCCGATCGAGGCCAGCGGCCAGCACGACGTGCTCGTCGGGCGCATCCGCCGCGACCTGTCGAATCCGAACGGTCTTGCGCTGTTCGTCGCAGGCGATCAGTTGCTCAAGGGTGCGGCGTGGAATGCCGTGCAGATTTTGGAGTATCTGACCGAAAAGCGATGGTCGCCAATTTGAGATAATCGGCCTGAAAGAGGCCGTGCAATTAGCAAATCAGGATCTTTTCCGCAAGGAAAAGCCTTGACTTTTTAAAAAACCGTGGTATATTAAAGGAAGGATAGGCCGAAAAGAGAGCTTTCTTGTCGGGTATGACTTGAAGTCCTAGGTGCTTCTAACACCGAAAACTCTTCGTTCTATTCTTTAGCTGGGGAAAAGGGGTCGTATAAGAACTACCGTTGTAAGGTATGATTTCTTGTACGGCCTCTTTATCTTTTTGTAGTTTCTACTTTTTTATCTTTTTTGTCAATCGATTTGTACGGACTTACCGTATTCCCATCGTTTGTCATCAATGTATTTTTAGTCATTAATTGACTAATTACTCCAAAACCAACCCCACCGGCAGGTTAAACCCGCGCGCGAACTCGGCGGCGTGCATCCGCTTCTTGCCCTCGATCTGCACTTCGCGCAGCAACAGTCCGCCGACCTTGGCGGCGACGAGGATGCCGTGCTTGTCCACCCGCACGACCTCGCCCGGCTTGCCCTTGGCGTGACGCGAAATGATGGTCGTGAAAATCTTGAGCATCTTCTGCTCGCCGCCGGCCTGTGGAATCCACGAATAGGCCGAGGGCCAGGGCGTCATCGCGCGGATGTGCGCGTCGATCTCGCGCTGCGGGCGGTCCCAATTGATATGACCGTTCTCCTTGCGGAGTTTTTTCGTCAGCGTCGCCTTGTCCTTGTCCTGCTTGAACCGGGGCGCATTCCCCGTCTCAACCAGCGGGATCGACTTCATCAGCAGCTCGGCGCCGATTTTCGCCAGCCGGTCGTGCAGCGTCTGCGCGGTTTCGTGGCGCCGCAGGCCTACCGCCTCCTGCACCAGGATGTCGCCGGTATCGAGGCCTTCATCCATCCACATGATGGTCACGCCCGACTGCCGCTCGCCCGCCGCGATCGCGGAATGGATCGGCGACGCGCCGCGATATTTTGGCAGCAGCGAGGTATGCAGGTTCAGGCAGCCGTAGCGGGGCAGGTCGAGTACCGCCTTGGACAGGATCTGGCCGTAGGCCGCGACGACAATCAGGTCGGGCTTGAGATAACGCAGCTGCGCCAGCGAGGCCGGCGCGCCGATCTTTTCCGGCTGGAAAACCTGCAGGTGCAGGCGAAACGCCTCCTCCTTCACGGGCGTGGGCGCGAGCTTGAGCTGGCGGCCGACCGGCTTGTCCGGCTGCGTCACGACGCCGAGCACGGTGTGTTCGGGTGACTTGGCCAGCGCGCGCAGGGCGGGCAGGCCGATTTCGCCGGTTCCGATGAAGAGGACACGCATGAGATTGACTTAGCGTAACGCCGAGCGGGAGCCGCGGCGAGGACTGCGCAACGCGGAGATGCGTTTTTCCGCAAGCGAAACCTCGCGCTGCCCGAGCGACTCGGCACAGCCGGTACAGAGATATTCGTACAGTTCCTTGTCCGGCAAAATCAGCAGCAGCCGTTCCCGCACCGGCATCGACTTGGCGCACTTGCGGCAATAGAGTTGCGATGCCTTGAACGATTCGAATTGTTCCATACCCGGGCCATCCATCACACACGAGACCGCCCGCGCCGCGCAAGCCAATAAGGCCGTCGCGCCGGCGGAAATCGACCGCGCCGTGCAGCTGCTACGCGCGGGCGAGGTCGTGGGTATGCCGACAGAGACCGTCTATGGGCTCGCGGGCGACGGCTTCAACCCGGCGGCGCTCGCGCGCATCTTCGAGATCAAGCGCCGTCCGCTTTACGATCCGCTCATTCTTCATTTTGCCGACGCGGAGGCTGCGTTCGATGTGGCGCACGACGTTCCCGAACAGGCGCGCCGGCTGGCGGCGCAATTCTGGCCGGGGCCGCTGACGCTCGTCGTGCCCAAGCGCGACACCGTGCCCGATCTCGCGACGAGCGGTCTGCCGAAGGTGGCGATCCGCGTGCCGTCGCATCCGGTCGCGCAGGCGCTCCTGCGTGCGTTCAAGGGACCGCTCGCCGCGCCGAGCGCGAATCGCTTTGGCCGCATCAGCCCGACCGACGCCGCGGCCGTGCACGCCGAACTTGGCGATACGGTGCCGCTCATTCTCGACGGCGGCCCGTGCGCGGTGGGACTCGAATCGACGGTGCTCGAAGTCAGCGAAGGAAAAATTACCCTGCTGCGGGCGGGAGGTATTTCGGTGGAGGAAATCGAGCGGATTACCGGCGAGGTGGTGCTGCGCGCCACGCCGGTGGATGCCGCGCCGCTCGCGCCAGGCCAGCTCAAGCATCACTATGCACCGCGCAAGCCACTGCGACTGCTGGATTCGGGCGATGCGATTCCGCACGGCTCGGGAGCGGGCTTGCTGGCGTTCGGTTCTATTGCGGAAAAGGATTTGAGCGCGGTGGAAAATCTCTCCCCCAGCGGCGATCTGCGCGAGGCTGCCGCAAATTTCTTCCGTGCCCTGCGCGCGCTCGACGATGATCCGCGCGTGGAGAAAATTTACGCCTCGCGCGTGCCCGATCACGGCCTCGGTCTCGCCATCAACGAACGCCTCGAGCGCGCGTCGGCTCGGTGATCAATACGAATACGCCCGGCCTATGGTCAATCGGTGGCTGAGCGGTTTCTGTTGCTCGGCGGTGATCACCGGCAAAGTCGGCAAGCCCGTGGTCTCGTACTGCACAAGTTCCGCGCGGCAAAGCTGCTGAAACTCGGTCCAGCGCGACCACGATTCGTTGGCGGGAGCGGAAGCCACCTGACGCAGCAGGCTCTTCCATTCGATCAACAGCCGGTCCACATCGCCACGCCGCACCTGCTCCTCCAGGCCCTGCATCGGCACATATTTTTTGATGCGCAGCGCGCGCACGATTTCCGCGCCGCCTGCGCCGTAATTGACCGGCACGCCGTCGGCAAGAAAGCCGTCGCTCTGGAAACGGCGATAGGCCTTTTGGCAGGCGTAGGCCAGCCGGCCCGCCCAGCGCGGCTCGTTGCCGGAAAAACGGTCGCCTGCGGCGAGATTCGCGATGTCCTCGAGCAGGTCGGGCAACGGATATTTTTCGTCCTCCAGCCCGGCCACGACGCCAAGACCCTCCGCGCCGGAAAAGTGAGCCATCAGCCGTCCGCGGCGCGTGAGCTGCAGGTGCTTGTCGAGCAGGCCGAGCCGGTTCCAGAGCCAGATCAGCGTCGGCTTGGGATCGAGTTCCAGGCATTCCGCGCGATGCGGGCAGGGGATGCAGAACGGCGCGGGATCGTTCACGCGACGGACTAGGCGCGCGCGGCCCGCGTCGGTGCGCAGGCCGCACGGCAAAGGTCCGGCGATTTTCTGCGTCGATTCGATGCCGAGAGGAATGAACTCGCCAGTGAAAAGCTTGCGCTGGAAATCCGCGCACGCCGTGTTGATGTCGATGCCGTCCGCGAGTTCCTGCAAGAGCGGCCGCCACGGCAGGGGCACCGCGCGGCGCAGGCGTCCCGCGCGCGCCTGGCCGAGTCGCGGCGAGCGTTCGGTCACCAGCACATAGCCCTGATCATCGAGACCACGTCGCCCCGCGCGGCCGAACATCTGCAACAACTCGGCTGGGGAAACCTCATGCGGAATGCCGCCCGCGGTGAAACTCGTGCCGGTGACGAGCACGGAACGCAGCGAAAAATTAATGCCGGCGCTCAGGCCGAGCGTCGCGACAACCACGCGCAACTGGCCGCCTTTGGCCAACGGTTCGACCAGACCCGCGCGCTGCTGGTAACTGAGCCCGCTGTGATGAAACGCAACGCGCTGGCTGAGCAGCCGGGCCAGCTCCGGCCCGGCGGCGAATTCCTGCTCCTTGGTCAGCCGCAGCGGTTGCGGGCAGGGAATGCGCGCGGAAACGTCACGGGCGATTTTTTCGGCCTCGCGCCGGTGGGGGGCGAAGACGAGCACGGGGCCCAGGTCCTCGCGCAGCGCGCCAGCGATGCGCCGCGTCCAATAGCCGGTCACGTCCTCGGGGATGTTGCGCGCGAGCGATTCGATCTCCACTTCCTCGAGCGGCACGGGTCGTTCCTTCTGCTCGACCATGGTCACGGCGCGTCCGCGCTGCAGGCGCAGCAACCAGTCGCGCACGGAGTCGGGATTGGCCACGCTGCCGCTCAGCAGGAGCAACTGCGTGCGCGCGGGCAGCGAGAGAATCGTGCCCTCATAGTGATTGCCGCGCATCGCGTCGCCGAGCCACTGGTATTCGTCGATGACGTAGAGCGCGGCGTCGGACGGTTCCTGCTGCGCCTCGAGCGTGGCGACGACGAGCGGAGCCCCGGCGTCGTGGATGACGTCGCCCGTGGTGATGCCGACGCGCCAGCCGCGCCGTGTCCATTCCGCGAACTTGTCGTTGGCCAGCGCGCGTGTCGGCACGGTGTAGATCGCCTGTCCGGGGCCGCGTCGTTGGAGGAAAAATTGCTCGAAGATGAACGTCTTGCCCGCGCCGGTGGGCGCCTGGACGATCACGTCGTCGCCCGCCGCGAGCGCGCGGATGGCCTCGGCCTGCCAGGCATCGGGCAGGCGCAATTGTTGCAGGGCTTCAAAACCGTTCATGAAAAAGAGCGGCCGCTTCCGGGTGACGGCAAGCGAACGCGCTCAATATCGCACGAAGCACGCGGCTGTCATGAGCCGAAAATGATGAAATGGCGCGAGCGTCAAAACGTTCAGGGCGTGAAGCGCCGCTTGCTGACGATACGGAATTTATACGGGCCCAGCGGCGCGCCGGGCGTTCCGTCAGTCCCGGGAGGCGCGGGTGCCGTGGCGGTGGGATCAAGGTAGCGTTCGATCTCGTAGGAACCGCGCCATTCGCCGATGACGCGGTCGGTGCCTTCGCGCCAGACCGAGGCGCTGGTGCCATCGTTGAGCTTCTGCAGCACCTGCGCACGCACGTGCACCGTGTAGGAATTGGAACGCGTGGTCAGGCGGCTGTAGATTTGCGCGTAGGGCAGCTCGCGCAAGTTATCGCCGGTCAGGAAGCCCGCGCCGCTGCGCGCGGTCCAGAATGTCTCCAGCGTGCTGGCCGGGACGTTCTCCGGCACGAGCGGCACGGAACAAATTTCGCCCTCCGTGAGATAGGCGTCGCCGGTGGCGAAACGATTTTCGATCTGCGTGATCGTGGCGTTCTCATCGACGTTGAGCCAGATCGTGTTCGACATTGGCGTGGTGCCCGACTTGTAACTCGCGGCGTAGATCGGCGAGATGGCCGGGATACGCAGGTCGTGCAGGAGCGCATGAAGCGCGGTGCTGCGATGCAGATAGGTGAACGGCGCGATCTGGTCATTGAGGTTGATCTTGCCTGCGGTTTCCATGCAGGTGCTGATGCCGTAGGGCTCGACGACCGGCATCCAAAACCGATCGAGCAGCAAATAATCCGGCGGCGAGGCCAGCCCCGGATGCGCCTGGTCGCCCGAGGGGTACGGGCAGAAAAGCAACGTCCGCCACGCCTGCGATTGCGCCGGCGTTGCCGGATTGATCCCCGCCGGCAGCGAACCGAAGACGACCGGTGAGGGAACCAGCGCGTTGGGCGAACGCAGCGCTGCCGCGCCGAACTGGCCGCCCGTGAGTGACTGATAAGCCGTGACCGGATCGAGCGTGGTGCCGGCATCGGGCAGGTTCGTCAACGCACCGTCGGGTGCAAAGCCCAGGCCGGTGTCCCAATCGCCGAGGATCGCGGACGTGCTGCCCGGCGCGGCGATCGTCACCGAACCCGCGCCGAGCGGCGCGCTGGCGGCGGGGCTCGTCGCGTAAGGATAACTGATCGCGGTCGTGCCATCGCGCCAATCGGTCACCGGCACGCTCGCCGTCGTGCTGGCATAGGCGTCACCTACCAGCGTCGGATTTTGCGTGGCGATGAAGCACGCGCTCGTGCCGTCGGCGAAGCGCAAGTTGTTCTCGTGCGTGCCGCCCTGCGCGGTGACTGTCCGCGTTGACGTGCTCGTACCGAAGAACGTCGCCGGCACGCTGGGTAGCGCGGCGATCAGGCGCAGGTCGGTCTTGGCCTCGACGCTCAGGTCCATGTCGCCGGCCTGGATCATGAGCGGGCGACTGTGCTGCGTGGCCAGCAACCGGTTGCGTAGCGTCATGTAATAGGAGGGCAGGACGGCGTAGGCGGCGTTCGTCGCCCAGTCGGAATGCGAGGCACCGGGTGTGCTGCCATCGAAATGATCCGCCTCGCCGTTGACGGTGGGAACCTGCCCGGACAGCGCGGGCAGGTTGAGCGTGAAAGTCTGCACCGTGTTGCCGTTGCGGTCCTGGATTTGCACAGTGAGTCCGCTGAGCGCGGACGTGCTCAGGGTTTGCGCCCACGAACTGGGCAGCGACGGTCCGCCTGTCTTCGTGTCGAGGATCGCGTTGGCCGCCACGGGCACGGCGACCGCCTGCGTGCCCGCGAACGCATGCTGTGTGACGGCGGCTTCACTCGTACTGCTCATCGCGTCCAGCGCCGCGGCGCGCCACGAAAGCGGTCCCTCGAATCCGCCCCAGGCGCGGTCCGCCGGCGCCACGGTGAGCGCGTCGCTCAGCAGTCGCGACGTGCAGACGGCGGGAAATCCGAAGCTGCCGGTCGTGCTGCCGACATGCGCGGTGAGATTGTTGAGGCCGGTGATCTGGATCGTGCAGGCGTCGCTGACCTCGGGATAACCGCAGCCTGGCTGGAACGTGGTCGGGACAAGAAACGCGCGCACCAGCGCCTTCTTCACGAACTTCCAGTTGCTCGTCGGGTAGGCCGCCTCCGTGAAATTCGTTTTCCAGCTCTGGCCGTTCACGCCGCTTCCGTTTTCCGGCGCGTAGTCGGGTGACGTTTCGTAATCGATGGTCGTGGTCGTCGTGCCGTTGACCAGCACATAGCCCGAGACGTAGAGCACGAGCGTCAGGCCGCTGAGCGTCGGATAACGGCCCAGCCCGCGCAACGGCGTTGTCGTTCCGCTGTAGGTCGCCGTCAGCGGAATCACCAGGCCGCGACCCACGCCGGTCGTGTCGCCGCCGGCATAAGGCGTGAAGGCGGTGGCCACGGAAATCGAGCCCGCCGCCGGATCGACCGCGTTGAAACCGTGAATCGCATCGAGCGTCTCGAGCGCCAGTTGCGACCACTGCGCTCCCGGATATTTTTGGAGGAACGTCGTGCCGTAACCGGGCAACGTTTCGTTCCCTGCGGCGACGAGATTGCTGAAGAGCGTGGCGTTGGCGGGGACGATCGCCGGATTGAGATCGTCCGTGAGCTGGCCGCGTTGTGACGCTGGAAGAAGTAGGGAACGGCGCCCGAGCCCGTGCCGACGGTCGCGTCGTTCTCCACCGCGCGATCGTCAGCGGTCGTGCGGGTCGAGTCGCTGGGCGCGTCGCTTACCGGCCAGATCACCACGCGCGGTTCGCCGAGCAACGTCGTTTCCGGCGAATGGCTGTGCGCGGTCAGGACAAAGCGCGCGAGATTCAGGTCCGCGGGCGTGACTGGATTCGCGGCGCGCTGGCCGTTGGAATTAAGCGTGGAGCCGAAGCCCAGTTCGTCCACCGAATCGTAGAGCCGGTCGAGTTTCGGTGTCACCGCGCTCGCGGAGGAGGTGGTCTGCGTGCCGTATTCCGAGCCGCCCGCGCTGTATCGCGGCGTCAGGCTGAGCAATTGGTCAGAAGACAAGTTGGCGGTCGTGCCAGCTCCGAACAAAAGGCCGAGCGAGACACCCGAGGAATGGCCAGGGTAACGCTCGAACTCGCCGCTCGCCGGTTGCATCGTCGCCCACGCGAGATCGTCGGGCGAATTGGTGCGCGGCGTATTCCAGGGCGAGCCTTCACCCGCCGTGTTGATGTCGATCTTGGACGTCTCGTCGTCGGTCCAAAACGCGATTCGACCCACGATCGGGTTCGTTGCCGTGGCCGCGCTCGGCTGGCCAAGCGTACCGTCGCGCAGCTCGTAAATCCACGCGACCGGCATTTGCACGCTGCCCGTGTCACTGCTCAGTCCCGGTATCTGGGTTATCGCGTTCGTGTCGAGAATCGGATAGATCGCATTGCCGAAAAGCGGCTGCACGGGTGAATTGAGATCGGTGTAGACACCCTGGTTCGCGGTCGAGTTCCAGTCGGGCGGCACGTCGCTGGCGAGGAACGCGAGCCCGCCGCTGGTGTCGATCATCTGCGTCGCGGAGTAGAGCTTGTAGCTCGCGCTGGGCGTGCGCGCCTTGGTCGCGGCATAGGTGCGGATCAGGCCCGGCTGCGAAATCCAGGCCTGATTCGTCTGCGTCGTCCCCTGCTGGATCTGGCCGATGACGAGCGCAACGGCGCTATCGGCGAGCATTCCTTCCCGCGTCAGGCTCGCGTCGTTCTGTCCGCCGCGCACCTGATGCGATGCGCCGGACATGAGCGCGAGCAACAACAGGCTCATGATCGCCAGCGCGGCCAGCACGGTCAGAAGCGAGAAGCCGGGACTTCCCGCGGTAGAGGCGTGGCGGCGAAAACTCATGAAGAGAGAATGAGAAAAGCGTGCCGGTTTCCTGGCCGGAAAATCACGGCGTGTTGCTCCAGGCAGCGGTGGTGATGGCGAGGTCGCGTTGGAAAATGCGGTGCTCAATTTTCGCGGCCGTGAGGGACGTATCGAGCGCCGCAATATCGGCATCGAGGTTCGCTGCGTTCTGAAACGCGCCCGCCTGAAGAAGCGCGGGCGCGGTTGAGCCGTTCGCCGCCGCCAGTCGCTGCGCGGAAGCTTCATCGATCGCAACCAGCATGACGCGCACGCGGGCGGGCAGCTGCGCGAAGGTCAGCGCATTGGAGGTATCGCGGGAATCGTAGGCGTAAGCGGGTGCGAGGGTCGCATCACCGGGGGTGCGTTCGGGCAGCACGACCAGCGCGATGACATTCTCGGCGAGGATCACCGGTGTCGCGGTCGGCCCAGCGAGTTGCGTGATCCACGGTGCGGAGGTGCTGCTGGAAAAAATCTGTAGCGACTCCGAAGGCTGCGCGATCTGCTTGAGCCGCCAGCGCTGGCGCGGCGCGGTACCGAGAAACGAGGGTCCGTTCGTGTCGGGTCCGAATTCCACGAAATATCCCAGCGCGTTGAAGAGGCGATCAAGGCCCGCCTGCGCGTAGACTTCCGTTTGCCCGGCCGGTCCGGCGAAGAAGACGCCGTCGCCCGCCGTGGTGCGGCCCGTGGTTCCCAGCAGCGTGGAGCTCGGCTCGCAGACGAAGTCGAGATCGGATCGCCGCGCGAGTTGATAGGGCGTGAACGTCGCCGTCGGACTGCTGCGAAAGGCGCCGTTGACGTCCACGTAATCGCGGTAGGAGTCCAGCGTCGCGACCTCCAGGTGCTGCGTCACGATCGTGAAAGCCGACGATGCCTCGGCGAACGGATCGGAGGCCGCCGTTCGCCACGACCGGTCCACGCTGTCCATGAACTCCCCCAGCGCGGCAAACACCAGCATCAGCACGACGAGCGTGACGAAGATCTCCAGCAACGTGAACCCGGCGCGGCATGCGCGCCCGTCCTTACGGCGGAGGAAGCACAACCGCATAATCGAGCTGGCGGTTCGGGGTCGCGACAGGCGTGATCTGGACAGTCAGGCGCGAGCAATTTCCAGCGAGGGTAGTTACTGTTGTCTGGATTCGATAAACGGCGCTCGAGGAAGGACAGGTCGCGCCTTGGGCGTCGCAGTAACTGGAGCCCGACGTGAGCGTGCCGGTACGCGCCTCGTCGGCCAGGGTCTCGGCGACCTGGGCCGAAATACGGCCATCGCGCGCCTGACGGGCAGTGGTGAGCCCGACTCCGAGCAAAGGCGCCAGGCTGATGAATCCAAAACCGAGGATGCCGACTGACAACGAGGCTTCGACCAGGCTAAAGCCCAGGCAACTTTTTATTCGTGGTGAGCGAAAAGACTTCATTTCGCAGAACTCCGCCGACTCCCATGCCTTTCAAAAAGGTTGAGGAAAAAATAAAAGCCGGGCCAGCCTTATATGCCTGCGAATCGACTTTTGTGCTTAACAAGGTGAAGGATTTTGGGC
>Ga0182024_10000766_pt1 | contig 84116 bp, 75 predicted proteins | sample P32metaG_FD_120480 | JGI IMG/M metagenome (GOLD analysis project Ga0182024, IMG submission 120480) | Permafrost microbial communities from Stordalen Mire, Sweden - P3-2 metaG (Illumina Assembly) | ecosystem: Environmental > Terrestrial > Soil > Wetlands > Permafrost | place: Sweden: Stordalen... | reverse complement strand
GATGAAGAACGACGGTGGCGCGAGCTTCAGCTTGCAGCGTCGGCTTCAGCCGACGGTCTTCGCGCTCACAGAATTCCGGCGAATGTGCGGCGAAGCCTGGGCTGTTCTTCAGGGGAGCGGTACCGTGAACTCCATGTGCCCGCAGTCACATTAGGCAAATAAATGCCGGCCCTACTTATCAAGCTCCGCCCCACCGGTCCCTGGCGCATCGGTCCCGACTCGGGCGACCGCGACCGGGTCGACCGCATCTATCACAGCGATTCCGTCTACTCCGCCGTATCTTCCGCCATGGCGAGCCTGGGCGAACTCGACCCCTGGCTCGACGCAACGGCTCGCGCTTCAGACCCCGCCGTCCGCTTCAGCTCCTGCTTCCCCTTTTATGGCGAGACGCTCTATGTCGTCCCTCCCCGCAACCTCTGGCCTCCGCCCGCTTCGCCAAAAGTCCGATTTAAAGGCGCGCGCTTCGTTCCATTAAAAGTAGTGGAGACTCTCATCTCCGGCCGCGCCATCGGCGAAGAGAATTGGACCATCGATGGTTCCAGCGAGTGTCTGATCTCGGGTGGCGCGCAAGGCCCCTTCCGCGTAAGCGTTCGTTCCAACGCCGCCGTCGATCGCGACGGAGAAAGCGTCGCCCCGCATTCCACGGCATGTCTCGAATTCACACCCGGCGCCGGCCTGTGGTTGATCGCATCCTTTGCCGATGATGCGGCGAAGGAACGTTGGAACGGCCCCCTCAAAGGTGCCTTCCGCTTGCTCGCCGACAGCGGTTTCGGCGGCGGCCGGTCGCGAGGCTGGGGACGTTCCGAAATGCCGGAGATCGTCGAAGGCGATCTGCCGCGACTTCTCTTAAGTCCGGCCGAGGCCCCCAACGGCTATTGGCTTTTGTCCGTATTCCATCCCTCTGAATCCGACACCATCGACTGGCGGCACGGCAACTATTCTCTGACCATGCGCGGCGGCCGCATCGAAAGCCACGGCGATGAAAAAAAACCGACCCGCATGCTGACCGAAGGCAGCGTCATCGTCAGCGCCTCGGCTCCAATTGGCGCGGCATCCGATGTCGCGCCGGAGAATTTCGCGCACCCCGTCTACCGCTCCGGCTTCGCTTTAGCGATTCCGATTCCGTTGGCTCCGCCAGGGAGGCCGGCATGAAATACCGAATCACTTGCCTCACCCCCACCCTGATCGGCGACGGCCAGAAACTCTCGCCCATCGATTATATGGTGTGGAAGGATCATGTAAACGTTTTGGACCAGCGTCGCATTTTCCGCTTGCTGGCGAAAGGTCCGCGCCTCGACGGATATCTGGCGCAGTTGAAGAAGGCCGACCGGCTCGATTTCGCGTCCTGGGGAGGGTTCGCGCAAAACTTCGCCGGCCGCAGAATCCCTTTTGAAAACGTCAGCGCCATCCCTCACTGGGAAAAAGCGAGTCCGGAAAATCTATTCATCCCCACCTTTGCCACATCCCCGTCCGGTCCTTATATACCCGGCACCGCGATCAAAGGAGCGCTCCGCACCGGCGCCGTCTCCGACCGCTGGACCGAAGGCTCCATGCGCGATTTGTCCGAGCGCCTTACCGCGGAAGATCGTCTCCCGCGTCATCCCGCGCTGCGCGCCGAGGAAGCGGTGCTGGGCGGATCCGGTTCCAGCCGCATGAAGCGCTTCTCCGCAGGCGATTCAGCTCCCATAACTCACGCTGGAATGCGAGTCTATTTGCTGCGCGTCTCGACCCTCCTTGCCAAAGGCGGCGGCAAGTATGAGCTGGGCTGGAAATCGCAACGAGGCTCCTCCAGCAGGGTGGACGATTCGACTCCTTTATTCGCGGAGATGGCTTCACCAGGCACTTTTTTTGAAGGATTATGGTCAAATAAGGCTTCATCGGGCACGTTTTCTGACGCTTTATCGTCAAATAAGGCCTCCCAAGAGCGCGCAAAACTGTTCCAGGCATCGAATCGCTACGCCGCGAAACTGCTCGCGCATCAGAAATCTTACGCCCAACTAGCCGGCCTTTCGAAGCTGCACGCGACCCTGCTGGGGCTGGAGCAAAAAACGGCGGAGATCGCCGAAGGCCAAAGCGCTTGTATTCTGTCAGTTGGCTGGGGCAGCGGCCTGCTCGGCAAATCGGCGTACCTCGAAACACAGGACGAATCCTACCGGAAAATCATGCGCCAAGTGCCTATTTATCAACGAGCTATCCAAACCGGGCTGCCGTTTCCGAAGACCCGCAGGGTGGTATTCGAGGGCAATCAACCGAGTACTCTTCCCGGCTTCATCTTGCTGGAAGTGAACTAAATTCCGATTGTCGCTCACAAAACTGCGTGGTACTATCGAAGAGTTATATATAAGAGAGGGTTAACGGCAGAATAAGCCCTCCAAGCTCAACTCGTGGCCTAACATGTACAACGCCTTCTTTGGTTTCTCGGAGAATCCCTTTAGTCTCAGCCCTGACCCGGCGTTCTTCTATCGTAGTGAACAGCATGAGGAAGCGCTTGCGAATCTGGTATATGGCGTCCAGGCCCGCAAGGGATTCATCGTACTGTCAGGCGAAGTGGGTACCGGCAAAACCACAATGCTCGAATGCCTGCGCGACTATCTCGAAGCGCAGTACATCGAATTTGCCTTTCTTTTCAACTCCCGGATCAACTCTGAACAGTTTTTCGAGATGATCGCCTACGATCTGGACCTGCCGTGCGCGCGTACCTCCAAGACTGAAGTCCTCTTTGCCCTCAATCAGTTACTGGTGGAGCAGGCGCAGGATGGCCGCACCGTCGTGCTGATCGTCGATGAAGCCCACAACCTGGATTGGGATGTGCTCGAAGAGATCCGGTTGCTGGGAAACCTGGAAAATCGCAACGGCAAACTGCTGCAAATCATCCTGGCCGGCCAGCCTGAACTGGACCGCAAACTGGACGCGCCTAATTTACGGCAACTGAAGCAAAGAATCGTGTTGCGCTGCAACCTGCAGCCCTTCACTTTGCGCGACGCGGTGGAATACATGGAGTCTCGCCTCGAAATCGCCGGATTGCCGAGGCAGGAGATTTTCTCCGAGGAACTGCTGGCGGAGATTCATCTGCGCTCGCAAGGCATTCCCCGCCTGATCAACGCGATTTGCGACAACCTGTTGCTGACCGCATTTGCAGCGGAATCAAAGACCTGCAACACCGAGATGCTGGACGAAGTCTGCAAGGACATGCGCCTCGAATGGCCCGGCAGCCGGCGGATGCGTTCTCGCGTTGCAGCCGAAGAGTCCTACGAACGCTCGTCATATTAACCCCTTCTTCTCCGATATGAGTTCGTAGGAGAACTCATGTACGCCATCCTGATCGTTCTTTTGAGCTTTGCCGCGATGGCAAGCGCTCAAATGCGTCTTACCAAAGACGACGCGATCAAAGCCGCGACCAAGAAGAACGAGCCGGATTGCCACCTCGCTGAGCGAGATCGAACGCATCACGCAGCAAGCCGCGTCAAGCGCGCAGCAGAGCGCGACGGCGAGTTCGTCGATGTCCGCGCAATCGGAAGCGATGGATACGGTGACGCAGCAGTTGGCGGCGATGGTGGGTAAGTAGGAAGATTGCGGCTGCTGGCAACTGCTTGTCAGGCGTCCGGTGACGATGGGGTGAAAATGGCTCCAAAAAAGCCGCCTAAAAGGCGGCTGCCGCCAAGATTGGCCGCCCCACAAGACGGAGACTGAACTGCTGCCTGCCCCACAACTACAACTAGTCTTTGGGGCGCGATGAATTTTGCTCCATAAAAGCGGAAAGAGCCAGAGTTTTTGGTATGCTGCTACTTATATGTGGGGGAGGATCTGGATGCCACGCTGCTTCCGTGGATTTCTTCCGATATGAAGGCAAATGCTTCGCATTCAATATTTCTTCCTAACTCTGTGTTGCACAGTTTTACTGGCGGGCTGCGGCCGCGTGGCGAGCGCGTCGGGGGAGTCAAAGCCGCCCGGACAAAGCGACCCTATCGCCCTGTCGCGGGCGGCTGACGATACCGCGCGGTTCCTGGCGGGAATGCCGGGGAATCCGGGCAGTCCATTCGCCAAGCTCGAAAACGACGATGTGTGGAAAGAGCATCGCGACCTGGTGGATGCGGCCTGGCACAAGGCGGACGGGGATCTGCTACGCGGGCTGCGAGAATTTCAGACGCAGGAGCTTAAGGCTGCGCCGATGACCTCCGCGCCGGTGTTCTATCCCTTCAGCGGTCCGGACGCGCTGATGGCGACGCAGTATTTTCCGAATAGTCCTGTCTATGTGTTTGCGGCCCTGGAACCGGCGGGAACGCTGCCGAGCGTAGAGCAGATCGAAAAGAAAGATATGCCTGAGTACTTGGGGGCTATGCGCACGACGATGGCGTCGGAACTGGGCCGCAGCTTCTTTATCACCCGTCAGATGGACCGGCAATTTCGCGGTCAGGTGACCGACGGCCTGCTGGTTCCGATTCTCCAGTTGCTGGTGCGGACCAATCACACCATCCTCGGGTTCCGCTACATTCGTCTGGACGAGCAAGGGCAGGTGATCGACCGCACTTTGGATTATCATGCGCCGACGCGGTACGGAAACAAGGGCGTCGAGATCGAGTTCCGCACGGATGCCGATCAATCGCTGCACCAGCTGTACTATTTCTCGGTAAATCTGGCTGACGACCGCCTGAAGGAGAACCAGCCGTTTCAGATCTACGCGGCGACCCTGAAAGGCGCGACGACGATGTTCAAGTCGACCTCCTATATGTTGCACCGGCGGGAGTTTTCGCTGATTCGGAATCTGGTGCTGGAAAACAGCGCCGCCGTTTTGCAGGACGATTCGGGCATTCCGTATCACTGGTTCGGGGCCGATCTGTGGCAGGTGCAGCTTTACGGCGATTATGAGCGCCCCTACGGAAGCTTCAAATACATGGAGCAGGGGGATCTGCGCAAGGCATACAAACAGCCGGGAACCAAGCCTTTGCCGATGCATGTCGGATACGGGTATAGGAAGATCACGTCGAATCTGCTGCTGGCGACCCGGGTTGTGGCTGGAGCTGAGAAGGCGCGGTAGGGCGGATAGACAAAGCCGGACCGGGGGTCCGGCGCAGGCGAGGGCGCCCGCCCCACAATGATAGACTGAATTCTAGTGAACCTTGAAAACACAACGGATTCCGCGGCTCCGATAACGGTTCCGGAGCCCGTAGTTACTCCCCCTGCGGATTTTCCTCAGGATGAGCCTCGCGGCGCCCTGGCAGAGTGGACCATCACAGTCCTGCTGCTCCTGTTTTTGACCACCACGCTGGTGCAGGCGTTCGTGATTCCGACCGGCTCCATGGAAGATACGCTGCTGGTGGGCGATCATCTGCTGGTGGATAAGCTGGCATACGCCCCATCGGGTCCAGTGAGCAAATATATACTGCCCTATCGTCCGGTGAAGCGGGGGGACATTATTGTGTTCCGGTTTCCCGTCGATATCAAGCAGACCTTTGTGAAGCGCTGCATGGGCGTGCCGGGGGACCGGATTCGCATCGTCAACAAGCAGGTCTTTCTGAACGGCGTGAAGCTGGACGAACCTTATAAGGTGAACAAAGACGATTATTCCGATTCCTATCGCGATAATTTCCCGGGCGAGCCGAATGTGAGCGTCGAATCCGGCGCGATCGACATGCTGACCCACCATGTGGTGAACGGCGAAGTGGTGGTGCCTCCCAACTATTATTTCGCGATGGGCGATAATCGCGACCGTTCTCTCGACAGCCGTTACTGGGGCTTTGTGCCGCGCGAGAATATCGTGGGCAAGCCGCTGATCGTGTACTGGTCCTACGATGCGCCGTCGGATCAGTTGCAGGATTCCGGGATCAGCCTGACGCACGTGTTCGACCTGGTGAAAAACTTCTTTCCGAAAACGCGCTGGAAGCGCACCTTCATGTTGATCCACGGATATCCCATTCAATGAAAAACTTCGCCGAATCCACGCGGGCGTTCATCGCCGAGTGGGCGCTCAATATTCTGATTCTTCTGTTCGGAACCACCACCCTGGTGCAGGCGTTCATCGTGCCGACGCCTTCCATGGACACGACGGTGATGGTGGGCGACCACTTGCTGGTGGACAAGCTTTCCTACTCACCGTCGGACGGGTTCAGCAAGCATCTGCTGCCGTACACGGAGCCGAAGCGCGGCGACATTATCGTGTTCCGGTATCCGATGGATATCAGCCAGAATTACGTGAAGCGATGCATGGGCGTGCCGGGCGATCACATCAAGGTGGTCGACAAAGCGCTGTACCTGAACGGCAGGAAACTGGATGAGCCGTATGTCCAACACGTTCGCCCTTACGTCGACCCGTACGCCGACAATTTTCCGCCGAGCGATACCAGCAGCGGGTATTGGCGCGGGCGCGACATGCTGGCTCACAACGTCGTCAATGGCGAACTGGTGGTGCCGGAAGGCAACTTTTTCGCGATGGGCGACAATCGCGACAACTCGGCCGACAGCCGCTACTGGGGTTTCGTGCCGCGAGAGAACATCATCGGCAAGCCGCTGGTGATCTTCTGGTCGTACGATGCGCCGACGGCGGATTGGGTGGATTATAACGCGAACCACTTCATCGATCTGGCGAAGAATTTCTTCGTTAAAACTCGCTGGGATCGCACGCTGAAGCTGGTGCGCGGGTATCCGGTTCAATAACAGCCGGGGTCAGAATGTCTCATTTGTATGGATTGATTCTCGCGGGGGGCCGCGGGACGCGCTTCTGGCCGCGCAGCCGAAGGGCGAACGCCAAGCAGGTTTTGAAATTTTTCGGCGAGCGGTCTTTGATCCAGCAAACGGTGAATCGGTTGCGTCCGGTATTGCCCCCGGAACGAATCTGGATCCTGACCAACGATCATCTGCGGGCGGAGATCGTGAAGCAGCTTCCCGAAGTGCCGAAGAAACAGATCCTGGCGGAGCCGGCGCAGCGTAATACGGCTCCGGCAATCGGACTGGCCGCGCACATATTGCAATCGATCGATCCGGAAGCGGTGATGGGCGTGTTTCCGGCGGATCACGTGATCGGGAAACAGCGCGAATACGTCAAGCTGGTGAAACCTGCGTTCAAGGCCGCGAAGGAAGGGAAGATTGTCGTGCTCGGGATCAAGCCTCGGCGGGCGGAGACGGGGTATGGGTATATTGAGTTTTCCGAGGCGCCGGGCGCCGGGCGCGAGGCGCCAGTCAAGAGGTTCAGAGAGAAGCCGGACGCTGCTACCGCGGCGGAGTTTGTGGCGGCTGGGAATTTCTATTGGAACGCGGGGATGTTTTTTTGGAAGACGTCGGTTGTGCTGGAGGCTCTGCGGCGGTTTCTGCCCAAGACGGCGACGCTGATTGCAGGTCTGCCGGTGTTTTCGAGCCGCCAGTTTACGGCGCGCCTGGCCGAGATATTTCCGCGGTGCGAAAATATTTCGATTGATTACGCGGTGCTGGAAAAGGCATCGAATGTGGTCGGGATTCCGGCGGGGGAGATCGGCTGGAACGACGTGGGGAGCTGGGACGCGGTCTACGAGCTTCAGCATCGCGACGAGCGGGGCAACTCGGTACGCGGGGACGCGCTGCTGCACGATAGCGCCGGCAATTACGTCGATGGCGCGAAGAATAAGCTGATCGCGCTGCTGGGAGTTCACGATCTGATCGTGGTCGATACGCCGGACGCGTTGCTGATCGCGGATCGCGGCCGGGCGCAGCAGGTGGGGGATCTGGTGAAGCAACTCGAAAAGCGGAAGCGCTACGATTTGCTGTAGTGAATCCTCCGGAACTCATTTGGGACGGCGAGCGGGACTCGGGGCGCCGTCGAGAGGCGCTGGTGGCTGGTCTCGAATCCGGCCGGCATCCGGAGGGCTTGTCGGTTTCGCTCACCAAGTCGCATGCGTTCATTGAAATTCCGACCCGATCGGGGTGGGCGATCGTCACCTGGTCGGTGAGCGCGGTCATGGTTTGGTTTGGGCTGACCTCGGCGAATTGGTTTCTTCTGGTTCTCGCTCCTTTCATGGCCGCAGCTGCGATCATGCAGAGCTTCGGAAGGGTTTGGATACTGGTAAGCGAATCAGAGGTCAGAGTGTTCGAAGGAGTGGGAGGGATCGGGCGGCGGCTCGAAATGCCGCTACGCAGTATTCAACGCATTGAGTATGCGGTGAAGCGTGGACGCGGAGGGACGACCACTTGGATTGTCCTCGGGGATGGAAAGCGCGACGTGAAATTTGGCCGGCATTTGAATGATGGGCAGATCCAGTTCGTGATTGCGTTCCTGCTGGACGCGACGCGATCAGTCGCATCGTAGCGCGGTCCATCGACAGACGCGGGGAAGTGATACGATTCGCCTATGGCTGCTATCGATTCGATTTCCCGCCGCACGGTATTGACGCTGCTGGGCGCCGCCAAGCTATTCGCAATCGACACGCGCGAGACTGCGCCCAAGTTTCATGCGAAGTCGCTCGACGGCGAAAAATTCAACAACGAGTCGGTGAAAGGGAAGGCTGTTCTGCTCCAGTTCTGGGCAACGTGGTGCCAATACTGCAAGCGCGATGAGCCTGTGGTCGATGCAATGGTCGAGGACTACGGTTCGAAAGGTCTGATCGTCCTTGCCATCGACGTTCGAGAAACGCGGAAGAAGGTCGAACGGTATCTTCAGGACTCGCCACGGGCGTGCAAGATTGTCCTGATGGATGACACGAATCTGGCTGCTATGTTTGCCGCCAAGGCGTTTCCGCTGTACGTCCTGATTGACCAGAACGGCAAGATCGCTGGAACCCACAAGGGCGTTGCCGGTGAAAGCGGACTGCGAAGTCTACTGCGCAAGGCGATCGAGATCGATTAGCGGTAATCCCCTCCTTTACAGTCGGGTTCGGTGTCAATAAGGAGTGTCGCCCGCAATTATTCACGGGCGGCGGGCAGGGTGACCTCGAGTCTTGCGCCTCCTTCCGCGCGATTGCTTGCGGAGATCGTTCCGCCGTGCTGCGTCACGATTCCTTCGGCGACAGTCAGCCCCAGTCCCGTCCCGCGGGCGTCCAGGCGCGTGGTTACGAAGGCGTCAAAAATGTCCGGCAGCACATCGGGGGGGATGCCGCGGCCGTTGTCCTCCACGGCGGTCGTAATTCCGCGAGCACCGCAGCGGGAGCGCACGTCGACCTTCCCGGTACCCGATTCCACAGCGTTCAGAGCATTTCTCAACAGGTTGACGAATACCTGCACCAGGCGGTCGGGATTGCCGACCACTGCATCCTTTGCGGCGATGTGATTGGCGAACTCGATGGTTGAGGATTTATCGTCGATCGCCACCAGTCCCCAGGCTTCGTCGATCAGATGCCGCAGCGCGACCGGGCCCATATCCTGGCGGCGGACGCGCGAGAAATCGACCAGGCTTTCACTAATCCGCTTCAACCTTTGCGCGACCCTTTGCATGCGAGCGAGGCGCTCCAGTGTGAGCCGATCGTCGGTGGTTTCGATCAGTTTTTCGATGGACCCGTTCAACACCGCGAGCGGCGTGTTCAATTCGTGGGCCACGCTGGCCGATAGCAGGCCGAGGCTGACCAGGCGATCTTGCTCTTCCAGCCGGCGCAGCGCCGCCGCGAGCTCATCCTCCTGCCGGCGCAAGGCACCGACCGTTTCATTTCGGGAACGCATGATCTGGCCGATCTCGTCGCCCAAAATTTCCTCGGGCGGGATCATCTCGCGGTCGCGATCTCCTTGCTGCGTCGCCGCATCCGCCACTAGCATTCGCCGCAAAGGCCGGTACACATATAGAGGCATGATGACCGATTCGAGAACCAGCACCGCCAGCACGTAAATGCTTCCTAAAACAAGAAATAAGGTGAGCCGCGCCCGCGCAATCTCCTCCGCGTAGGATTCCTGAGGAGCACTCAGATCTTGCCCCGACGCATGAGATTGTTGCAGAATGGACAATTCCCTGGATCGAGCGTCGGCGACTTGTTTTTCAAATAGCGGAATTAGTGAGAAGTAAACGGCGCAGGTCAACACTAAGAAGAATAGGTTATGGAGCACCATTAGCTTCGGCCGGACCTTCAAATCTCCAAAAGATCTCATGGGGGTGGAGTTATTCTCGTTAAACAGGAAATTTTGCGACGCTTGCGTACGCGCTCTGGTTATGATAGAAAATATGAAGGGTCATACGGCGGCCCTGGAGACCAACATTCGAGATGGCAGCTATCTTCCCAAAGTCGTCTGACATCATATTAAAGGTTGCAGGCGCGCTGCTGGGATTGGGCGCACTGGCCGGCATTGGAGCGTACACCTACCTGTCGTATCCTACTGTAATCGATACGGGGTATCAGCCGGTGCAACCGGTTGCCTACAGCCACAAGCTGCACGCGGGACAACTCGGGCTCGATTGTTACTATTGCCATTTTACGGTCTATAAAGCTGCTTATGCCGCGGTTCCTCCCACGCAAACCTGCATGAACTGCCACGCGCGGGTGAAGCCGACCAGTCCGCGTCTGGCACTGGTGCGGCAGAGCCTCGAAACGGACCAGCCGATTCCGTGGGTGCAGATTCATCGCCTTCCCGATTTCGTTTATTTTAATCACTCCGCGCATGTGACCGCGGGCGTGAGTTGCGTCAGTTGCCACGGGCGCATCGATCAGATGATCGAAGTGCATCAGGACAAGCCGTTGAACATGGCGTTTTGCCTGGAGTGCCACCGCAATCCGGCTCCGAACATCCGGCCTGCGGAACTGGTGACCAAGCTCGATTGGGTGCCGGACCGGGATCCGGCGGAGATCGGGCGCGAGATCATCGCGGAAAAACATATTAGTCCGCCGACGAACTGCTCGGGGTGTCACCGATGAATCTCATCAATATAGCTACGAAGTCGAGCGGGCCGAAGTACTGGCGGTCTTTGAATCAGCTCGCGGGGACAGCGGAATTCAGCGAGTGGGCGCATCGGGAATTTCCGGAGAACGCGTCGGAGATGCTGGACGCCAATTCGCGTCGCACGGTTCTGAAACTGATGGCGGCATCGTTTGGCCTGGCGGGCCTGACGGCGTGCCGGCGGCCAGTGGAGCATATTCTTCCCTACGCCAAGGGCGTCGAGGACATGATCCCAGGCCATCCCTACTTCTATTCGACGGTGATGTCGCTGTCTGGCGGGGTGAGCGGGCTTCTTGTTGAATCGCACGATGGCCGGCCGACGAAGATCGAAGGCAATGGGGATCATCCGGGCAGCCTGGGTGCGGCGACGGCGATGCAGCAGGCGGCGATTCTCGGGCTGTACGATCCGGACCGGTCGGCGACGGTGCTCGAAAACGGCAAGGAATCCAACTGGGCGAACTTCGAAGCGGCCGTGAAAGCGTTGTCGCTCGGCGATGGAACGGGCCTGCGGTTTTTGAGTGAGACGGTGACGTCACCGTCACTTTCGAGCTTGCGTGCCGACGCGCTGAAGAAATTTCCCAACGCGAAGTGGATCGAGTACGAAGCCATTTCCCGCGACAACGAACGCGCGGGATTGAGCACGGCATTTGGCCAGCCGGTGGAGATACTGCCGCGATTCGATAAAGCCAAAGTGGTGATGGCGCTCGACTGCGATTTCCTGGGGCTCGATTCGCCCACGGTGGTTCCGACCAAGCAGTATTCCAAGGGCCGCAAGTTTTCCTCTGAAGAAGATTTTGAAAAGGCGAACCGGCTGTACGCGGTGGAAAGCCAGTTTTCATTGACTGGTGCGAATGCGGATCATCGTCTGCGCATGCGCTCGGGCGAAGTAAAGCAGTTCGCGATGGATCTGGCTTCGGCACTCGACGCGGGGGCGGTTCCGGGTAGCGACAAGCGATCGAAATTCCTGGCGGCTGTCGTGAAGGATCTGAAGGCGGCGGGCCCGGGCGCGCTGGTCGTGGCCGGTTTACGGCAGCCTCCAATGGTTCACGCGATTGCGGCGGGGATTAACCAGGCTCTTGGAAGTACGGCCGTGTCGTACATAAAGAGCGACAAGGTCGACTCGGGGCTCGACGGTCTCAAGGCGCTGACGACTGAAATGGCGTCGGGGCAAGTATCGACGCTGATGATTCTGGGCGGTAATCCGGCTTATACAGCTCCGGCCGATGTGCAATTTGCGGTCGCGGTTTCGAAAGTCGCGAATTCGATTCATCTGGGCATCGACGACGATGAAACCGCAGCCGCCGCGAAATGGCATGTGCCGGAAGCTCACTTCCTCGAAAGCTGGAGCGACGCGCGAACCGTCGATGGAGTGGTCGCGATTCAGCAGCCTCTCATTTCGCCCCTTTTTGGTGGAAAAACGGCGGCCGAAATGGTCGCGCTGCTGATCGACGCGAAGGATAAAAAAGCTTACGACATCGTCCACAATTTCTGGCAAGGGCAGTGGGCCGCCAAGGATAAAGAAGCTGCCTGGCGCAAGGCTTTGAACGACGGGATCGTCGCTTCGGCCAAGCCTCTCGAAGCCGCGAAAGTTTCGGTCGACATGAAAAAGCTTGCGGGAGCAGCCGCCTCGGAGGCAAAAACTTCCCCGTCTGGAATTGAGGTTGCGTTTTATCCCAGCGCATCGACCTGGGATGGACGCTTCGCCAATAACGGCTGGATGCAGGAGGCGCCGGACCCGATCACCAAACTGGTGTGGGGCAACGCCGCAATGATTTCGCCGGCCATGGCGCGCGAGCAGAAGCTCGAAGACGGCGACGGGATCTCGATCACGCGCGGCAATTACAAGCTTGAAGCCGCGGTTATGGTTCAGCCGGGTCATACCGATCATTCAATCTCGATCGCGCTTGGGTATGGGCGCGCTCGCTGCGGACGCGTGGGCAAGGATGTCGGGTTCAATGCGAACCTGATTCGCACATCGGATGCCTATTGGTTCGGCGACGGCTTCTCGATCAGCGCGTCGGGCAATAAATTTAAACACGCTACGACCCAGGAACATGGCGTTCCCGACGATAAGGGCGTCAACGCCGAGCATCTGAACGATCGTCCCGTATTCCGCGAAACTTCACTCGAAGAGTACAGGAAAACACCCAAGGTCATTGAGGAGATGTCGGAAGTTCCCGAGCTCCATTCGGTTTACCCGGAGTGGACCTATGAAAAGGGAAATCAGTGGGGGATGGCGATCGATCTGTCGTCGTGCACCGGCTGCAATGCGTGCGTGGTCGCCTGTCAGGCGGAGAACAATATTCCAGTGGTCGGTAAGGATCAAGTCATGCGCGGCCGCGAGATGCACTGGATTCGCATGGACCGCTATTACACGGGTCCCGAGGACGATCCGCAAATCGTCGAGCAGCCCATTCCTTGCATGCAGTGCGAAAACGCGCCCTGCGAGAATGTTTGCCCCGTCGCGGCGACCACGCACAGCCCGGAGGGGTTGAACGATATGGCGTACAACCGCTGCGTCGGCACCCGGTATTGCGCCAACAACTGTCCGGTGAAGGTGCGGCACTTCAACTTTCTTAACTTCCATAAACACGATTCGCCGGAGTTCGCCATGTCGCAGAATCCCGACGTGACGGTCCGTATGCGCGGCGTGATGGAAAAATGCACTTACTGCGTGCAGCGCATTCAGGAAACGAAAATCAAAGCGAAGATCGAAGGCCGGCGCCCGATTAAGGATGGCGAGATTGTCACCGCTTGCCAGCAGACTTGTCCAGCGGACGCCATCGTGTTCGGAAATATTAACGATCCGGAATCGCGCGTCTCGAAATTGAAGAAGCAGGAGCGCAATTACGCAATGCTCGCCGAGCTCGACATCAAGCCGCGCACGACTTATTTAGCAAAGCTGCGGAATCCCAACCCGGAGTTGACTCACAATGGCTGATATCGCGATCCGGCAAGATCCGCAGTTGATGGCGACCAATCCGCCGCTGGTTCGTGCCGAAGGCTACCACGACCTCACTGAACAGATCAGTACGATCATCGAGGGCGACGTCTTTAAGACGCCTCGCAAGTATTGGATCACGTTGAGTATCACGAGTAGTATCGTCCTGCTGCTCGGTGCGATGCTGACGTACTTGGTGTCGACCGGTATCGGCGTGTGGGGCAACAATCGTCCCATCGGGTGGGCGTGGGACATCACGAATTTCGTGTTCTGGATCGGTATCGGCCACGCCGGAACACTGATTTCCGCGATTTTGTTCCTGTTCCGCCAGAAATGGCGAACGTCGATCAACCGGTCGGCCGAGGCGATGACTCTGTTCGCGGTTGCCTGCGCCGGCATCTTCCCGCTGTTCCACACCGGCCGTCCGTGGCGAGCTTACTGGCTGTTCCCGGTGCCGAATACGGACCTGAACATGTGGCAGAACTTCCGCAGCCCTCTGATCTGGGATGTGTTCGCGGTTTCGACGTACGGAACCGTTTCAGCGCTGTTCTGGTTCACCGGTCTGGTTCCGGATCTGGCGACAATCCGCGACCGGGCAACGACGAAAGTCCGTCAATGGGTGTTCGGCTTCCTCAGTCTGGGATGGCGCGGATCCGCCCGGCACTGGAGCCATTATGAAGTCGCCTACCTGATTCTGGCGGGCATTTCGACGCCGCTGGTGCTGAGCGTCCACTCGATCGTGAGCTTCGACTTCGCGACCTCGGTGATTCCGGGCTGGCACACGACAATCTTCCCGCCCTACTTCGTTGCGGGCGCGATCTTCTCCGGCTTCGCCTGCGTGATGACGCTGCTGCTCATTGCCCGCTGGGCGTTGAATCTCCAAAATCTGATCACCATCAAGCATTTGGAGAACATGAACAAGATCATCCTGGTCACCGGATCGATCGTCGGCTACGCCTATTGCACCGAGTTCTTCATTGCCTGGTATTCGGGCGGTGTCTACGAGCGGTTCACGTTCGTGAATCGCGCCTTCGGGCCCTATGCATGGGCCGCCTGGACGATGTATTCGTGCAATGTTTTCATTCCGCAGCTTTATTGGTTCAAGAAAATGCGGACGTCGATTCCGGTCATGTTCGTGATCTCGATCACCACCAACATCGGCATGTGGTTCGAACGTTTCGTGATCATCGTGACCAGCCTGCATCGCGACTTTTTGCCCAGTTCGTGGGGCTATTTTAAGCCTACCTGGGTTGATATTTGCACGTTTACAGGCACAATTGGACTGTTTTTGACGCTATTTTTGCTGTTTGCGCGCTTTTTGCCGATGATCGCAATGTCGGAAGTGAAGGGTGTTTGGGCGAAGGAAAAACAGATGTTTGCCAAGGAAACGGTGGGTCATCATTAAATGGCACGCAATTTCAGGGAAGTAGATATCGAACAGATCAAGGACAAGCTGGGCTTCGGCGCGGACAAGATCTACGCCGTCATGGGCGAATTCTCCGATCCTCACGATCTGGTTCATGCCGGCCGCAGGATTCGCGAAATGGGCTACACCAAGATCGACGCGCTATCGCCGTTTCCGGTGCACGGCATCGACGCGGCGATCGGCGTGCCTTACTCGAAGCTCGGCTGGATCGTGATTTGTATCGCATTGTGTGGATCCGCCACCGCGCTGCTGCTGCAATGGTGGTGCGGGACGTATAACTATCCTCTGGTCATCGGCGGCAAGCCTCTGTTCGATTTCTCGTTCTCGATTCCGATCACGTTCGAGCTGACCGTGCTGTTCTCGGCGTTTGCGAGCGTAATCGGGATGTTCGCATTAAATGGTCTGCCGCGGTTGTATCATCCGTCGTCAAATTACCGGCTTGCGCATCGCGCGACCGACGACCGGTTCATCCTGGTAATCGAGGCGGATGATCCGAAATTTAACGCGCAGGTTACCACCGAGCATATGAAAAGCGTCGGCGCGGGCACAGTGGAGGTCGTGGTCGGATGATGAAAACCAGTGCGGTGGCGCTCGCGGCAATCTTGCTCACCGGATGTTCCGGAGTGCAGCGCGATCCTCCGATTCAAGTCTGGGACGACATGAAGCAGCAGCCGAAGTTCCACCCTCAAGGTGCGAACGATCTGCCGTTTTTGAGTGACGGGCGCGATGCGCGTCGGCCTCCCGAGGGTACGGTGGCGCGCGGGCACATGGTCGAGCAAACGGCCTATTTCACCGGCATGGAAGGCGAGCTTTATGTTGGCAAGAGTCCGGTGCCATTGACGCCGGCGCTGCTCCACCAAGGGCAACTAAGATTCAACAGCTACTGCCAGCCTTGTCATGATAAAACCGGCTCGGGCCAGGGCATTGTTCCTACCCGCGTGCCGACCTGGCAGCCTTCGAATCTAACCGAGGATCGAGTGGTGCAATTTGCCGACGGAGATATTTTCAACGTGATTACCAATGGAAGACGCTCGATGCCGTCATACCGCTTTCAGATAGCGGTTGAGGACCGGTGGGCGATCATCGCCTATGTGCGCGCGTTACAGCGCGCGGCGCATGCGACCAAGGCCGATGTACCGGCGGATCACGCTGTGGAGTTGCAATGAACGTCGAAATGGAACGACATCAGGATAGCTACCAACTGGACGCCAGTCGTTGGGCGAAGGGCCGCAACACGCTGGTTCTTGCGGTGCTGATCTCCGTTGTCGCTTGCGTGGCTGGTTACCTCAACGATCCGGTGCGATTTCACCAGTCCTACATGGTCGCATTCGCCTATGTGGCGGCGACAGGATTGGGCGCGTTCTTCTTCGTCATGGTGCAGTACCTGACCGGCTCGGCGTGGAGCGTCACCATGCGGCGGATCATGGAAAACATCATGATCACGCTTCCGGCGTGCGCCATTCTGTTTCTCCCCATCGCTTTCGGCCTGAAGGACATTTATCCGTGGACCAACCGCGCCGCCAACCCTTTCCTGGGGACCAAGGGCGCATACCTGACTGAAAATTTCTTCGTTCTCCGCACGTATATCTACTTCGCACTGTGGTCGATCTGGATTTTCGCGATCTATTATCAGTCGACCAAACAGGACACGGAACGTTCGGCGCGGCAGATGAACGTTATTGCACGCTGGTCCGCTCCCGGTCTGTTCCTGGCAATTGTGGTGGGGACCCTCGCCTCCTACGACTGGCTGATGTCGCTTGAACCGAGGTGGTATTCGACCATCTTCGGGCTTTATATTCTGGCCGGCGGAGCGCTGACCTTCATGTCGTTCGTCACGCTGATCTGCCTGGGATTCCGGCGCGCGGGAATTCTCAAGAATTCCATCACTCCCGAGCATTATCACGATCTCGGAAAATGGTTGTTCGCGCTGACGGCGTTTTACACTTACATGGCGTTCTCGCAATACCTGCTGATCTGGTACGCGAACCTGCCCGAGGAAACGATCTGGTACCGCCATCGATCGGTAGGAAGCTGGCTCGCAATCAGCCTGGCGATGCCGTTTATCCGCTTTCTGATTCCTTTCTTTATTATGCTCAGCCGGCCCGCCAAGCGCAGCCTGAAGATGATCGCGGCTCTCGCGATCTGGTCGATCGTGGTCGAGTACGTGGACCTCTATTGGGTCGTGATGCCGACGTATTTCAAGACGGGTCCTCAAATAAGCTGGTTGGATTTCGCAACTTTGGCGGCGACGCTGAGCGTCTGCGCGCTGGTTTTCTGGAGCCGCTTCCGCAAGACTAAGCTGGCGCCGGTGGGCGATCTGCGCTTCGAGCAGAGTCTGTACTTTGAGAATGCGTAAGGGAACAAAATGAGCGTAGAAGACGGAAAAGAAATTATTCCAGCCGACCCTCGCGAAGGATTCGACCGCGGTGAACCAAGCGCGGCCGCCATCGCCGGTTTCGCCATCGGGAGTCTGCTTCTGCTCGTTCTGACCATCGGCGCGATCCAGCAGTATTTCGATCACATCTGGAGTCAGGCGGTCTATGAAAAAATTCTGGCGCCGCCCAGCGAGCAGTTGCGCGAAGTTCGCGGGCGCGACGACTGGAATCTGACTCACTACATGTATATGGACAAGCCGTCGGGTCAAGTCCGGATTCCAGTGGATCGGGCGATGGAACTGATTCTCGCAGACGCGGCTGCCGGAAAAACGTTCTATCCGGCCAAGGCGACCGTTCCGAAAAAAGAGGAGCCCGCTCTTGCCGTGCCTGCACCGGCCGCACCCGGGACAGCCCCTTCGCCGGCACCAGTTCCGACAATGCCACAGGCGGCGGGTCCAGAAAAGAAGTAATGATGAAAATTCTCCAATTCGGGATCATGTTGACGCTGCCAATTTTTGCGCAGCCCAGGCTTGACCGCTATGGCGTTCCCGGGGCGCTGCCCGTCGGCGTGAGGCCTGCAATCCTCGACGGAGTGGGAATCGAAGAACATCTCGGCCGTCAGATCGATCTCAACTTGACGTTCACGGCGGAAAATGGCTACCCCGTTGCTCTGAAGGAATTCTTCCATACCGGCAAGCCCGTGATCCTGGATCTGATCTATTACTCCTGTCCGAATCTGTGCACGCTCATTTTAAACGGCCAGACCGCCGCCATGCGCGAGCTGCTGCCCTGGACGCCCGGCAAAGAGTATGAAGTGGTTACCATCAGCATCGATCCGAACGAATCGTTCGATCTGGCGCGTAAGAAGAAAGCCATTTACCTGAGTAGCTTCGATCATCCGGCGCCAGGCTGGCATTTCCTGTGCGACCGCGACGGCAACGCCAAGAAACTCGCTGAAATGATCGGATTCAAATACCGCTGGGATGAGCGCACGCAGCAGTTCGCGCACGCAGGCGGCATCATGGTGCTTACACCTGAAGGCAAGATGGCGCGCTATCTTTATGGCGCTACTTTCCATCCGCGCGATCTGCGTTTTTCCCTCGCCGAAGCTTCGGAAAATCGCACCACGATGGCGGTGCAGAAGATTCTGCTGTTCTGTTATCACTATGATCCGAAAGCTGGAGGCTACGTCCTGTTCGCAACGAACATCATGCGCGCGGGCGGAATTTTAACGGTTTTGCTGATCGCTTTCTTCCTGCGGCGCATGTTTGTGGCGGAGCGCAGAAAAGCCCTCCTCAGCGGACCAAAGGCCGGAAGATTTAAAGAGGGAATCGTCTAATGGAGTGGTTTCGTTCGATCATGTTGCCGCCACAGGGGTCCGCGTTCGCCGCGGAAGTCGATGCCCTGTATATGTTCTTGTTCTGGCTGTCCGCCGTCCTATTCCTCGGAATCGCGAGCGCTGCGATCTATTTCGCCTTCCGCTACCGCTATGTGCCTGGCCGCGTGACGCCCCACATCACCCACAACACCACGCTCGAAATTGTCTGGAGCGTACTGCCGCTGCTGCTCTGCGGGGTGATCTTCTTCTGGGGTCTGAACGGCTGGATGGAGTACTCGGTCGCGCCGGGCGAATCCATGGAGATCCAGATTACCGCCAAGAAATGGCTCTGGACGTTCGAGTATCCGGATGGTTCCCGCACGGCCAACGATATTCACGTTCCCATCGGGAAGCCGGTGAAATTCATCATGACCAGTGAGGACGTCTTACACGACTTCTTCGTGCCCGATATGCGGGTGAAGCATGACATCGTGCCGGGCCGCTATACCGAAGTCTGGTTTACCCCGACGGTCCTCGGGCCGCATCATTTCACCTGCGCCGAATACTGCGGCAAGGGGCATTCCGACATGAATGGGAAGATGACCGTCGACAATGAAGCCGATTTCAAGAAGTGGCTGGAAACCGGCGGCGACGATTGGAAAAATTATCCGCCCGAGGTGTGGGGGCAGATGCAGCGCGAGCAAAAAGGCTGCGCCACCTGCCACTCCATCGACGGTACGCGCGGGCAGGGGCCGAGTTGGAAAGGGATTTACGGCAAAATGGAGAAGATGAGCGATGGCCGGTCCTATCTAGTCGACGAAGCTTATATGCAGGAATCCATGATGCAGCCGAACGCGAAAGTCGTCGCTGGTTTCGAGCCGATCATGCCTTCCTTCCAGGGACTGTTGCATCCGCAGGATATTCGCGGCCTGATCGCCTACATTAAGACGTTGAAGTAGAGGTTTTATTTATGGCACAAGCACTCACACATAGCGAGCCGCACATAGGGGATCGTCCCCGTCCGGCGAAAAATTACCTCAACGCGACCACCGGCATCTGGAGTTGGATGACCACGGTGGATCACAAGCGCATCGGAGTGATGTACCTGGTTGCCGTCTCGTCCGCGTTTTTCGTCGGCGGAATGTTCGCGCTGATGATCCGCCTGACGCTGCTGACGCCAAGCCATAAACTGTTCGGCAAAGTGCTGATCGACGCCGATACTTACAATCGTGTTTTCACCCTGCACGGCGCGATCATGGTGTTTCTCTTCATCATTCCGTCGATTCCAGGATCGCTCGCGAACTTCGTCTTGCCACTAATGCTCGGCGCGAAAGACGTGGCCTTCCCCCGGCTCAACTTGGCTAGCTTTTACCTCTGGTGTACAGGCGCGATCCTGGCCGTAGTCTCCATGATTTTCGGCGCCGTCGATACCGGTTGGACGTTTTACACGCCGTACTCCACCACCACGCAGAACAGTGTCGGCATCATGACGATGGCCGTATTCATCCTCGGCTTCTCCTCCATCTTCACCGGACTCAACTTCATCGCGACCACGCACAAACTGCGCGCCCCGGGCATGGGCTGGTTCGATATGCCTCTATTCGTTTGGGGAACCTACGCCACGGCGATCATTCAGGTTTTGGCGACCCCGGTGCTCGGCATTACCATGGTTCTGCTGGCGCTGGAGCGCACTTTCAACATCGGCATTTTCGATCCCAAGATCGGCGGAGATCCGGTGTTGTTCCAGCACTTCTTTTGGTTCTACTCGCACCCCGCTGTATACATCATGATTGTGCCGGGCATGGCGATCATCAGCGAGATCATCCCGACCTTCTCGCGCAAAACCATTTTTGGCTACCGTGCGATTGCCTATTCGAGCGTCGCTCTGGCGCTGCTCGGCTTCTTAGTTTGGGGCCATCATATGTTTGTCGCCGGACAGTCGGAACTGGCGACGGTGGTCTTCTCGGCACTCACATTCCTGGTTGCCATCCCATCGGGTGTGAAGCTGTTCAACTGGCTGGCTACCATGTACAAGGGCAACATCTCGCTTGAAACGCCCATGTTGTACGCCATCTCGTTTATCCTGCTGTTCGCGATCGGGGGCTTGACGGGAATTTTCCTGGGTGCCTTATCGACCGACGTGCATCTCACCGACACCTACTTCGTGGTGGCGCACTTCCACTATGTGATGATGGGCGGCACCGTGATCGCCTTCATCGGCGGGGTCCACTATTGGTGGCCCAAGATCACAGGCCGCATGTACAGCGAAAAATGGGGCCGCATTGGATGCGCGCTGGTGTTCGTCGGATTCAATATGACCTTTCTGACCCAGTTCTTCCTGGGCAGCAAAGGCATGCCGCGCCGCTATTACAATTACCTCGATCAGTATCAGCCGCTGCACGCGTTTTCGACCTTCGGCTCGTGGGTGCTGGGCATGGGCCTGTTCATCACAGCCGCCTATCTGTTCGCATCGCTGCGCAAGCCGTACGACGCACCGGACAATCCATGGGGAGGCACAACGATGGAGTGGCTGACATCATCTCCTCCGATCGAACACAATTTTGAAGAGCAGCCGGTGCTGGAGCACGAGCCGTACGACTACCGGCCGAAGGTGAAAAAACACGCATGAGTACTTCGCCCGTCGATCTTCAACACGACCCGCACGGCCACGGTGACGACGCACACGGACACCCGGAGGACCCGCACCATCAGCATCACTTCACCACCATGGAGCAGCAGTTCGATACCAGCAAGATCGGTATGTGGCTGTTCCTCGCGACTGAAGTTCTGCTGTTCGGAGGCCTCTTCGTCGGCTTCGGAATGATGCAGGCGCGCTTTCCGGAGCAGTTTAAGGAAGCGCACGAACACCTCCAGCGCCCTCTCGGCGCTCTAAACACCGTCGTCCTGTTATTTTCGAGCTGGAGTATGGTGATGGGCGTCCTCGCGGCGCGGACCAACCAGCGCAAGAAACTGGTGATCTTCATGATCATCACCATTGTGTGCGCATGCATCTTCCTAGGCGTCAAATATTTCGAGTACTCGCACAAATTCGAAGAGGGATTGCTGCCGGGGCACTTTTACACCCACCATGGCGACAAAATTCCGCTTGTCCGAGACGCCAACGGCAATACACCCAACGGCTACGCGACCTTCTTTAGCTTTTATTTCATGATGACAGGCCTGCACGGCATTCATATTCTCGTCGGCATCGGCCTCCTGGCTTGGATCGCCATTCGCGGCAATCGAGGCGAGTTCAACAGTTCCTATTACACGCCCGTCGATCTGGTCGGCCTCTATTGGCACTTGGTCGATTTGATCTGGATCTACCTGTTCCCGCTGTACTATCTGATCTCATGAGCGAACATACACAAAATCCCAAAGCAGAAGCAGCCGTCTATCTGAAGACGCTGATCGCGCTTCTCATTCTCACTGGAATCACGGTGGGCGCTTCCTATATTCATTTTGGATCGGGTGCGGCTAACGTGGTCGTCGCGCTGACCATCGCCACCATTAAAGCGATCCTGGTCGCGCTCTTCTTTATGCATCTTTTACACGACAAGCCGGTGAATGGTCTGATCGCAGCCGCGGGATTTATCTTCCTCGGTCTGTTCCTGATGTTCACCCTGCTCGATTTCGACAGCCGGAATGACTACCAGCCGCGCAATCTCCCGACTGTAGCAGCGCCTCCCGCGGCTCCGGCCGCAACATCGCCTGCGCCCGCGCCCACCCCCGAAAAGCACTAATGATTCGGCTTCGTCGGAGGCCCATTCACATCCGACAACTTCTCGCCGGGCTTGAGCAAACTGGGAGCCTTCTTTTTCTCCGCCACTTTCTTCTCGTCCGTCTTCGACTGAGCCAATTCCGCCGGCGTCATGGCCGATTCGCGCTCTTCCTTCAGCTTTTTCTCTTTCTCCGCAATCGAAGCCGCGCGCTCCTTCAAGTCTTCCTGTGACAGATCCACGCTATCCGACGTCGCATTGATGGCCTCCTTCAGCACGAATTCAAAACGCGCGATGTCTTTAGGCTGCGCCTCGTCGATTTTCTTGAGTTGCTCCAGCATCTCCTTTTCAGCCGAAGTCACCGCGGCCGTGCCCACATCCACCGAAATTTTGCGCCGCATCGCATCGTCCGCCACCACGTCGATCGCATCGATCATCTTCGAGTAGTCTTCGAGCAGATTGTGAATCAGCGCGCTGCGTCCGGCCTTTTCTTTCGCCAGTAAGCGGTCCACCTGATCCAGACGCTGCCTGGCGAAGTGCAGATAGAGCTTCATCCGCTCATTTGGCTCCTGCACCAGGCGCACCTGATCCGCCTCGTCGGCTGTGAGGAAGTCGCGATTCGCTTGCGCGGAAGCGACTATCGCGAAAACGATCGTAAAAACTGCGTATCTCACAATCCCTCCTTACTTCTTCTGCATGATGTCTTGAATCAGGTCGTCATGCACCTTGGAAACGCGATCGCGCGCCGTTTCCACAAACGCGCGATCGTCGGCGTCCACCGCCTGCGCCAGGCCTTCCAATCGCCGCATCAATTGGCGCGTCTTCAGTTCGGCGCTCTTAAAAAACTTCGGGTTCCGCCGGGCGCTCTTGCCCGAATCCACCAGCGATTGATAAGCCAGCTCCACCGAATCGCGCAGCTCTTCTACGCCCGCCTTGACCTTCGCGGTGTCACCGGCAATCGACGCATCCCGCGCAGTGTCCATGGCCGCGGAGGCGTTTTCGAGCGCCCGCTCACTCCGCCGCTCCAGGTTCGGCTCCAGTTTAATTGCCGCCAGGTCGAACGCCAGGAATAAAATCAGCAGGACTTGCATCGACTACCGCTTTTCCAGCTCATGTTGAATAATCCGCACCCGTTGCCGCGCCTTAAATTCTTCATCCGGACTCTTCCCCTGGCTGGTCTCCAAAAATTTATTGTACGCGGCCAGCGCTTCCTTCCGCAGACGCAGATGGTCGTAGGAAATCGCCCGGAAGAATAATTGCCCGCTGCTCTCGACTCCCAGCGCTCGCAACCGGTCCAGCGCCGCGATACCCTCCGCATAATTTTGATTGATCACCAACACCCCGCTCAGTTCTTTCCACGCCTCGACCGAATCGGGTTGAATCTTAGTCGCGGCGGCGAACTGCGCTGCGGCGGGGCCAAGTTTATAAAGATTCAGCAGCATCCGGCCGGCGAACATGCGCACATCGTAAGCCTGCGGCTCGGCAGCCACCAGTTGCGACGCGACGGCAAGCGCTTTGTCGTCTTGCTTAGTCTTCATATATGCCTGGATCAGCGCAACGCGATTCGCGGCCGTCGGCGACTTCGCCACCGCGGCTTCGAGCGTCGGAATCGCGCCCGCGGCATCGCCTGAGGAAAGCAATAGCGCGCCCAAGTGTTCCCGCGCTCCAGGATCGTCCGGAAATTCGCGATACAGCGCTACCGCCCGTTCACCCTGATGCTCCGCCTCATAAAGCGAAGCAAGCTCCAGCAGGTAGCTCTTATACTTTGCGTTCAGCGCCGCGGCTTTCCGGAAGTGCGGCTCCGAATCCGCGAGCTTCTTTTCACGCATCAACACCTGCGCCAGCCCCAACTCCGCTTCCGCCGAATCGGGCTTCAAACCGATTGCAGTCGCGTAGGCGGCCTCCGCCTCCGCCAGCGCGCCGGTTTCCCGCAATGCATCGCCAAGATGGAAAACAGGGCGAAATTCCTTGGGCCTCTGTTCCGCCGCCGCCTTCAGTTGCGCGATCGCCCCGGCTGCGTCCTTCGACCGGAGCATGGAAATCCCCAAATTCAACTCCGCTTCATACAGCCCCGGTTTCAATTCCAGAACCGCTCTGTATTGCGGGATCGATTCGGCGTCTTTGCCAAGAAAACTGTACGCCAGCGCGAGGTTGAATCGCGCGCCGTAGTCCTTGGGGTCCTCCGCCACCGCCTTCGTGAATAGTTCGACCGCGGCGTCGTACTTCTGTGCGTCGAGCGCTTTCAGACCCTCCGCCGAAAAATCGACGGACTGCGCAAGTAAAGCCACGAGCAACACCAACATACTCGACTTTTATTCTATCGTGTCAAATAAACCGTAAACTTCGTCACATCCCGAAACCCCATCCGCCGGTACAATGCGTGACCCGCCTCGGTCGACTGCAAAATGTAGGGCGCGGCGCCCAACTTTGGCCGCGATAAAGAGGCAGCGGCGCGCAACAGAGCCTCCCCGTAACCTTGATGACGATGCGGCGGCACCGTCGCCAGCGAGTATATTCCCAGCGCGCCCGCGGCCTCAACCATCGCCGCGATGGCCACCGGTTTGCCGCCCACCAGGCCCACGAAACCTTTATACGCGCCCTTCCACGCTCCCTCCGGTCGGTATACCGCGTTGGCGATCCCCGGTGGAATTTCGAAGCACATCGAAGTTATTTCCGCGAACGCGCCGCGCATCTTGTTGTCGTTTACCGGACGGCACTCCATCTCCGGCAAAGGCCGTACCGGAGGCAGCAGCTGCGAGGCGATCATTCCGGGCGGGTACGAAATCGGGCGCAATCCGAAATCGTTCGAGACCTGCCGGGCCTTGCGGCGTGTCGCCGGATCCAGCAGATCCTCGCACAGCCAGAACGACCACCGTTTGGTTCGCTGCTTGAAGTATTGCGCCGCCTCGTCCAGCGCCGCACCCAAGCCTCCGTCGTTCGCGGTCGCAGGCCTCGTTAGCAAAGCAATATTGAATACCCCGTACTCGAGCCCCGAGTACATCGCGACGGTCCGGTCCAGGGCGCGCACCTCGCCCGTCCCAGTCGCTTCTCCGAAGAAGCGCATCGCGCACCGCAAATTCTCTTCCACCGTCAGGAACTCACGCATCTTCGCTCGAATTTGCCACACACCGCGAAAACCGGGACTGACCACTCTGTCCCAAGGCGCTACAATCCCCCGCGAAAGCGAACCTACGCCTCCGCGCCGCGTGGACAGAGCGGTCTGGCCCGGCTTTCGCCCCGTCCGTAATTTTCATGCTTGCGGTTTTTCGCCCCGTCCGGCCATTCCTGTTCCCTCCCCGTGAGAAATGCATGCTAAAGAATCGTCATCGGATCCACGTCGATCGTCAGCGACGTCGGATTCCACTTCTCCGCCGCCGCGAACCGGCGCACCTGCCCCAGAATTTCATTGAGCCGTTTCCGGCTGGAGGTCTTGATCAGCATCTGATAACGATACTCGTTCTTGAGCCGCGCCAGGGAAGCGGCCGCGGGACCCAGAATCTTCACCCCCTCCGGTGCCGGATTCAGCAGCCGGCCCAGCGCCGCGCTCCGGGCCAAAGCCTCCTCCTCGCGAATTCCCCGAACGATTACGTTCGCCATCGCACCGAACGGAGGATAGTGCATCAGCCGCCGGAACTCAATCTCTTTCGCGTAAAATTTCTCGTAATCCTGCTCGGCCGCGAAGCGGATCGCGTAATGATCGGGATTAATCGTCTGCATCAGTACGATCCCCGGCGTCGTCCCTCGGCCCGCCCGGCCCGCCGCCTGCGTCAGAAGCTGAAACGTCCGTTCGGCGGCGCGAAAGTCGGGCAGACCCAGACCCGTGTCCGCGCTCACGATGCCCACCAGCGTGACGTTCGCAATGTCGTGACCTTTTGCGATCATCTGCGTTCCGACTAACAAATCGAATTCCCCGTCGCGAAACTTGGTTAATATGGCTTCGTAATCGCGCTTCCCCCCCGTTGTATCCCGATCGATGCGCGCGATGCGGGCGCGCGGAAACGCTCCGTGCAGCTCGTCCTCGACCCGCTCCGATCCCACCCCGAGAAATTGAATGTGATCGCTATCGCACTTCGGGCATCGCTCCGGCACACGCGACGAAAAGTTGCAGTAGTGGCACAACATCCGCCGGTCGCGCCGATGAAAGGTCAGCGTGACGGAGCAGTTCGGACACTCCAGCCGTTCGCCACAGGCGCGGCATGTCATGAAACTCGAAAAGCCGCGGCGGTTCAGCAACAGCATCGCCTGTTCGCCGTTCTCGAGGCGCTCCGTGACCGCCTCGATCAACGCTCGTGAAAACGTGGCCTGCTTGCGCGTTTCCAAAAATTCCTGACGCGTGTCGGTCACCTCAACCACCGGCATCGGCCTGCTCGCGATGCGCTCTGGTAAAAGAAGTCGCTCGTATTTCCCTCGCTCCGCGTTGTAGCGGCTTTCGAGACTCGGCGTCGCGGACCCCAGTACCACCACCGCCCCCGCGTCGCGCGCCCGAACGATCGCCACATCGCGCCCGTGATAGCGCGGCGTTTCCTGTTGCTTATAACTCTGATCGTGCTCCTCGTCGACGATGATCAGCCCCAGGTTCCGCACCGGCGCGAACACTCCAGATCGCGTCGCGATCACCACCCGCGCCGCGCCTGAGCGGATCCGTCTCCACTCCTGCGCGCGCTCCGAATCGTGAAAGGCCGAGTGCAGAATCGCCACCCGCCCGCCGAATCGATGATGAAACTGCCCCGCCACCGCCGGCGTCAGCCCGATCTCCGGCACCAGCATCAACGCGCTGCGTCCCAACGCCAGCGCCGCGTCAATGGCCTTCAAATAAACTTCAGTCTTTCCGGAACCGGTGACCCCCTGCAACAGGAACGTCTGGAATTGTTTCGCCTCCAGCGCCGTTTCGATGCGGTCGAACGCCGCTCGCTGATGTGGATTTAGCTCGTGCGGCGCGCGAAATGGAACTTGCGATGCGCCCACCGCTTCGAGCGTCAGCTTTACCAGATCCCTCCGAGCCAGCGCCCGCGAAGCCGTGCTCGCCTTCGGAACCGTCCGCTCCAATTCCGCGACGTTGTGACTGCCGGGATGCAGTTCGAGATACGAAAGCAACTCACGCTCGACTTTTGGAAGCTTCTCATTCCCAGGCCGCTTGATAAATTCAGCCCGCAGCCGCGCCGCCGATGCTCGCAGCGGATCTCGCTCCGCCGCGACATCCTCCGCTTCGACGAATCCTTTTTTTTCGAGCGACCGCAGCACCACCGCCGCTTTCTGCACCTTCTGGTTCAAATAGGATGCTGACAACGCCCGCGCATCCAGCAGCCGAAGGATCTTCGTCGCTGAATCTTCCGCGCCCGCTTCGTTCAAATGAAGCTGCCGCGCGGCGTCCCTGCCGGATCTTGTCAGTGAATAAATCTTGCCCCGCCGCAGGTCCCCTGCAAGCGGCGTCATTGCCCGCAATACCTCGCCCAGCGGAGCGCAATAATACGATGAAATCCAACCGCCGAGTTTCAGCAGTCCTTCGTCGAGCGCAGGCTCTTCATCCAGCAGCCGCAACAGTTCGCGCGGTGCTGCTTCTGGACGCTCGGAATGGGTCCGCAGCACCACCCCCGCAAGTTTTCTCGTCCCGAACGGCGCAAGCACGCGCGAGCCCGTCTGCACGCGATGCCGCAGCGTTTCAGGCAACAAATACGTGAATACCTGATCGAGCGGGACGGGCAGGCTGACGTCGCAATAAATCGGATCGAGCTCCATGCGCCGACTTTAACGATGGAACACCGCGAATACCGCAAAGTGTTTCGCGCCGTCCTGATCCGTCGTGCCTCGCTCCACCCGGCAGAACGTACCCCGAGCATGCTTGCCGATATTTGGCATGCTGTGATTATACGAAAGTCACTCAACCGCCATGCGCAAAGCATGCGGCAGGGTGCGAAAGTCCGAATGACAGGGACGCCGTCTCAGTCGTAAGCAGGCGCTTTCGCCTGCCGGTGAGTCTTCATGAACCCCGTTAGCAGGCGCCAGATTCTAAATCTATGCACCCCGCTGCCGTTGCCTGATCTCGATCACGCCCGCTTTGCTTAGCGCCTTGGACTCGTACATCCGCTGGTCCGCCGCGGCCAGCAGTTCATCGGATGTGGTGCCGTCGGCGGGGAAGAAAGCGGTGCCGAAGCTGGCGTCAAGTACGTCCTCCTTGCAAAGCGCCCGGCCGGTCGAGCGAATCATCTCGCGGAAGTGCGCAATTCGCGAGCCGATCTCGACCGGTCCGATTCCATCCAGCAGCAGCACAAACTCGTCTCCGCCCAGCCGTGCGACAAAATCCCCGGTGCGGCACGATTGGCGGAATTTCCCCGCCAGGGCCTCCAGCACCCGATTCCCCATCAGGTGCCCGAACCGGTCGTTGACGCTCTTGAATCCGTCCAGATCGCAAACCACCACCGCTCCCGGGGACGCGTTTCCGCTCAACCTCATCGCCAGCGCCGCCACGTTCGGCAATCCCGTCATCGCATCCGTCACCGCTTCGTCTACTGCGCGCCGGTACCGCAGCCCATTCGCGATCGCCCCTGAAAGCTTCGGCGCAAGGGTCGACAAGATGCGCGTATCCTCCGCCGTAAACAGCGGATGGTGTGTGCGGTATAGCGTCAATGCGCCGCGCATTCCCGCCTCCGATAGCGGGACCGAAAGAGTATTCCGCACCACGGCGATTTGCGCGCCGTAAGGCGAGGCGCCCACGTGCGCCAGTTCCGCGGCCGCGTCTCCGTTGATAATCGGCTTCTGATTCTCCGCTACCCATCCGGACACGCCGCGCCCCAGGGGAATTCGCACCCGGGACAACAGCTTCGTCGCGCCACCGGAAATATATTCGGGAGAGAGATGTTCTTCGTGTTCCACCCAAACGACGAATGAATCCGCCGGTACCAGTTGCTTCAGCGCGGGCGTCAACGTAGCGAATGTTTCCGCCAGGTCGAGGGACCCTCCCAGCCGTCGCGTCAGATCGAATAACGCGTTTGCCTCCCGCTGCGCCGAAAAGATCGAATCGATGAAGCCATGGTCCGGCGCCGTCGCTACCAGCCCCTCCCACGCCTTCTGCCTCTTGCGCAGGATGCTGATCACACGCGGGTCGTAGGCGCGGCCGCTCTCTGCCGCGACCTTCTCGAGCGCCTCCCTTACATCGATTGCCGCCCTGTGCCGCCGTGGCGATGCGTAGGCATCTACCGCGTCCACCGCTGCCAGAATGCGAGCGCCGATCGGGATCTCGGTCCCCTTCAGACCGTGTGGATAGCCAGTCCCGTCCCATCGTTCGTGATGCGCCAGTACGATTGGCGCGACCGGGTATGGAAATTTCACCCGCTCCAGAATCTCCGCCGCCACCCTCGGGTGAATCTTGACTCTCTCAAACTCCTCCGCCGTCAGCGGACCAGGCTTCAGGATGATGTGTTCCGGCACTGCCAGCTCGCCTATGTCGTAGAGCAGGGAAGCCGTGCGCAATGCCTCGATCTCGTGGGGCTCCACGCCCAGTTCCTTCGCCATCTCGATGGCATAGATCTGCACCCGCCGGGAATGGCCCGTCATCGGTTGATCTTTCGCCTCGATCGCCAGTGCCAGTGCCTCGATCGTGCGCAGATTCAGAGACGCCGCCATTTTCCACATCTTCTGTTGCTGCTCCAAGCGGCGCTCATATAGTCGATAGGACCACCAGGTCAGGTACAGCAGAGGCACAAGTACTACCGAAGGTGGAAACAGCCCCGCGAGTCCCGCTGCCACGGGATAGTAGGGAAACGACCATAAATTCGACCGGTTCCATCGCAGCGCATGCAGCGCGATGAAGCATACCCCGGAAGCCAGCATCAATCGCAGTGGTTCCGGAATGTGCGCGAGGGCGGTCCCATGAAACGTGAATTGCGTCGTCAGAATCGCCAGTGCGGTCGAGCACAGGGACCGCAACAGGGTCCGCGGTTCCACCCGTTCCGGATGCGTCACCGCGTGGATGAACGTCGCCGAGGCCGCCAGCAGCAGTGTCTCCCGCCATCCCATGTGCGGCAGCGCGAGAAGGATGAAGACAAACCCCATCGTCGAGCCGTCCGCCAGATCAAGGCCGAACGCAAGCAGCGCCAGCAACGAGTAGGCAAAATACGAATCGGCGCTCTGTCCCGCGATCCACGCAGTTCCGGCCAGGATCAAGACGACACTGATCGCTAGCCAAATCCTATACAGCCGCATCGTGCCAGGACAAGTGCATGTCGTATGCCATCCGTAAATGTCTGTCAACTATAGCGGCGCAATCGCGGTTGAGACACAATGTCTCGCTCGCATGCGACACTGTGTCGCGAAGCCGCGGATCGCAGGGCGAATTTGTCCTTCATTTCCCGCATCCTGAGGTGTGGAAATTCGCGTGCTAATGATCGTTTCCTATGCGGCGAGAATCTCAAGCTCACACTGAACTGGGTCGAGTGGAACTAACGCTCGGTTCGATCTACACCTTCATGCCCGCGCACGGAGGATCCAGGGCGGGTGCTGTTTCAGAGCAACTGAGCCGCACCCTGGCGGGGGTCCCTGGACTCTCCGTGTTGCTCGCCGGATTCGCCGCCCGTGAATACTCCTTGTGGAATCCCACCGACTCTCCGCGCCGCCTTGACGGCCACACCTGGGGAGCCTTCGTGTTCGATTCGCGCGGTATGGAAGTACTGGATGCCCGCGAGATCTATGCGCACCAGCTTCAGCGAGTGCTCGAATTCGCCCAGCGAAAATATAGGATCGTCTGCGCCGACCTCACCGGAGCGAAGGACACGCACGCTCTCGAAACCCTGCGCGCCTCCGAGTGCGTCTTCCTGGTCAGTCACTCAGACCGCGCTTCGCTCGAAATGGCTCGCGAAAAGAGAGAATGGCTTGAGTCGATTAACATGGCCGACCAATGCGGCTTGCTCCTCGACCGCGTCTCCGGCGGGCTATCTGTTGAGGACGCCGAAGAAATCACCGGCCTGCCGATGTGCAGCCTGATCGATAGCCCGGAATACATAGAAAGGCTCGCAGGCTGGTTATCCGCCGAAGAATCCTTCGCCGCCGAGCCCGTATACGCCTTCAAAAACTAAAGAGTGGGGCAGCGGCATGCGCTGCCCGTGTATTCTTTATCTTGCGCTCTTCCTCCTACGCGTCCCGGCCCGAGGAATCCTTCCGCCCCAATTCCTCAGCCAGAATAATCGCCTCCGCCAGATCCTTCATGGGACGCCGTAGCCGCCGGCTCTCATTCCGCATCCGCAGATATGCTTCCTCTTCCGTAAGATTCTGACGCCGCTGCAGGATCCCCTTCGCGCGCTCCACCGCCTTGCGCGTTTCGAGCTGCCGCTTCATCTCCGCCGTCTCTTCCGACAGCCGCGCATTTTCCTCTTCGAGCAGGCTCTTCGCAATCGCGCTGCCCATCTGTTCCCCAATGAACGAGATCGTCGCGACCTCGTCGGCCGAATGCGGGTGCGGTTCGCGATGGTGTACGTTGATCACGCCGATAGCCTTCCCTTTGTTCACCAGCGGAACCGAGAGAAACGCTTCGTAAGTATCTTCAATCAGCGCCGGAAAAATCTTGAAGCGTGGATCGGCCGCCGCATTCGTCGCCAGCGCGACACACGATTGATGTTCGGCCACCCAGCCTGTAACGCCTTCACCCATCTTCATGCGCAAATGTCCCAGGTCGTGCGCGTGCGGCACCTGCGACGCCCTCAGCACGAACTCCCCCGTCTCCGACTCCACCAGGTACACCAGGCAGGCGTCGCATCCGGAAACTTGTGCGGTCAATCCAACGATTTCCCCGAGCATCTCGTCTAGAGACAGTTCTGAGCTGACGATCCGGCTCACTCTGTGCAATACGGAGGCATCGGAGCTTTGCGGTTCCATAATCTCAGTGGCAATCATACAGGCTAGCGTAAGCCTCAATCGCCCGTCGGTCCAATCAAAACTTTCTATGAGCTTGATGCTCAAACCGTCTCAATAGCTTACAGACTTTCGGTTAGTATACTCGATTCCCTTCTCTTGAAAATGGCGGTTAACTCGCACACCGCGAAAACCGGGACTGACCACTCTGTCCCAAGGCGCCACGCTCCTCATGCAGACACTTGACACCCCGCCGCCGGTGGACAGAGCGGTCTGTCCCGGCTTTCGCCCCGTCCACAATTGCGTCGATCTTCAGGCTCGCCTCCTTCACGCTCTCCACTCTCAGGCTTTCTTACTTTGGACGTAGACAGATTAGTCCGTCCCGTCCGGATGAGTATAATCAACTTAGTATGCGAAACGAATGGGTAGCGCGGCGCTCCGGCGACCGCATCCGTACACAGATGTATTACGCCCGGCAAGGCCAAATCACGGAGGAAATGGAGTACGTCGCCAAGCGCGAGCGCATCGCTCCCGATTTCGTCCGTGATGAAGTAGCCCGCGGCCGCATGATCATCCCCGCTAACATCCATCACCTCAATCTGGAGCCGATGTGCATCGGCGTAAACTCCCTCTGCAAAGTCAACGCGAACATCGGCAACTCGTCGACAACGTCGAACATCGAGGGCGAAGTGGAAAAACTCAACTACGCGGTCAAGTATGGCGCCGACACAGTCATGGACCTCTCCACCGGCGGCGATATCCCCAGAATCCGCAAAGCCATCATCGACGCGAGCCCAGTCCCCATAGGCACCGTCCCCATCTACGAAGCCCTCTCAAGGGTGCGCCGCGTAGAAGACCTCAACATCAACGTGATGCTCGAAGTCATCGAAGAGCAAGCCGAGCAAGGCGTCGATTACATGACCATCCACGCCGGAGTACTGGTACAATACATCCCTCTAACCACGCGCCGCATCACCGGCATAGTCAGCCGTGGCGGAGCGATTCTAGCCGAGTGGATGGTAAAAAACCACCGCCAGAACCTCCTCTACGAGCACTTCGAAGACATCTGCAAAATCTTCCAGAAGCACGACGTGACCTTCTCCTTAGGAGACGGCCTCCGCCCCGGCTCCCTGGCCGACGCCAGCGACAAAGCCCAGTTCGCCGAACTCGAAACTCTGGGTGAATTAACGAAAATCGCCTGGAAATACGACGTCCAAACCATGATCGAGGGCCCCGGCCACATCCCCATGGACCAGATCGCCATGCAGGTGGAAAAAGAAAACGCCATCTGCCAGGAAGCGCCTTTTTATACGTTAGGCCCCCTGGTAACCGACTTCGCCCCCGGCTACGATCACATCACCAGCGCCATCGGAGCCGCCATGATCGGCTGGCACGGCGCATCCATGCTCTGCTACGTAACCCCGAAGGAGCACCTCGGCCTTCCCAATAAAGAGGATGTGAAGCAAGGCCTAATCGCCTACAAAATCGCCGCCCACGCCGCCGATATCGCCAGACACCGCCCCGGCGCTCGAGACCGCGACGACGAACTCAGCCGAGCCCGTTTCGCCTTCGATTGGAAAAAGCAATTCGAACTCTCCATCGACCCCGAAACCGCCCAAGCCTATCACGACGAAACCCTCCCCGAAGAAGGTTTCAAAGACGCAGCCTTCTGCTCCATGTGCGGCCCCAAATTCTGCTCCATGAACCACTCGGTAAAGACCCAAGAGTTCACCGCAGAGGATGCGGAAGCAATCCTGTCGCAAGACCTAACCCAAATCGCCAACACCGCGCGGTAACCTGAAGGAGGGAGCGTTTTCATGACCATCGAGATCGCGCCAGAAATTGAAGCTCGCTTGATCGACCACGCCCGGAAGCAGGGAATTTCTGTCGAAACGCTCCTCGAACGGCTCGTAACCGACGTCTGACAGCCGGGGAACCAGTCAAATCTGTTCCCGAGTTGCCCGTCTGGCATCTCGGAGAAGTAGGCTCTCTCCGTCGGGTCCATATCTACGACGATGTCGATTGAGCCAGGCCTCGTCGATGCAAATGTCTTAGTCTATGCAATGGACGCGGACGCCCCGCAACATGCTTCCTCTCGTGCCCTGCTCCAATCGGCACGCGAACGGTCCACAACGCTTTGTGTGCCAAAGTCCTTATGCGGTTCCAGTCTAATAGAGGAAAGAAACCAGTGATTGGAAACACGATTAATATTGAATCCGCAAAGCCCACTTAAACGTTTTTGCCCAATTATCACTCCCGAGCTGGAGATGTTCTATCCCGCAGTCACGAAATTTCGGGACGGTTTGATTACTCGTAACTGCGGTGAGATGCACTCGAAATCCCCCGAGCCGCATCGTGTGCGCGCCCGGGAATCGTAGCGAATCATAATACCGCTGTCTGGCCAGAGCCGCAGTGACCTTCACGTGGGTGCTCCCAGAGGCAGTATGACAGCGTCGCGAAAGCTCGCGGTCGGGATCTTATTGCCGTAAATCGCTTCTCATTCGCAGTGCATGTGTTCATTCCACCGCCATGCTTCGGCGTTGATCTCTTTGGTCCGGATTTCCGATGCGTGAAGTTCCTGCGTGTCCTCGGTGACGAGTTGATAGGCGTCGCGGATGTTCTCTTCCAATGCCGAGAGCGTTTCGCCCTGGCTCACGACTCCTGGAACCTCTTTCAACCGGCTCACGCACCAGCCGTCGTCGAGGCAATATTCCAGGGTGAAGCTTCGCGGCATGATTCGAGTTTAGTAGGCTCCCGGCGATCTTGTTAGCTGCCGATCCCCCCGTCACGTGAGTGCCGGGATTCGGCGGTGCGTGCCCGCTAACAAGATCGCCCGGACAGCATACTGGTAGAAAAACGGCGGCTGAAGCCGTCGCTGCAAGCTGAAGCTCGCGTCACCCGGACCGCAGCTTGTCTTCGAAAGTACCGAAGGACGAAGCTCTTGCGCTAAACGCGTTTTTCCCGGCCCTATTCCGTTAGCGCCGGTGATCCTTCCCTAGTTGAGTGATTTTGGAGTGCTGCCGGAAGTGGCCATCGTCGCCATATTCCCAAACGTCGCCACTGCGGGAATCGAAAAACGCGTGGTTACCGCCGCTATACGAGAATTGGATACCGGCGTAGTTTCCGTCCGCCAAAGCTGCCTGGGGTTGAAAAAATGGTCTCATGACGATCACCGCAAGTAGCAAAGCGATGATCGTGAAAATCGTCTTCGTGTAAAGGTCAATACGCATGTGAGAATCTCCAAGTATGTCTTATGCCGAGCTGCATGTTTGAGGCCGACAGCGGCGAAATCGTTTCAGGCGATACGTCCCCACGCTTTGGGGAGCTTCGCATCCGGATGCGGGACCGACCGTTGGGAGTCACGTGACCGACTCTGGTCACCCGGCCGTCCTTCTTGAAAACGAGTGGGCACAAGGAGTATGCTTGTTAACCCAAGAGTCCGTAGTTTTGCGACCAAATACAGGAGGTAAATTCCATGAAAACGAGACATTTGACGACGCCGCGGCTAGCGATACCCGCTATGTTGCTCGCCGCCTGCACAACCGCTGCGTTGGCCCAAGGCCCGACGCTCCCACCCTCCAGCATTTCGAATCCCGGCGATGCCGGCCAATTCGCCCACACCAACCTTCAAATCCTCGCTACCCCCAGCGGGGCGACGCCTCAGGTCAACGGCCCGCCCTTTCCGGGATATCTCTACCAGACGCCGGCTTCCATAGCGTGCGTTTACGGTCTGCAACCTGCCGTAGCTGGTTGTAATCCCAACCTCACCACCGCAAACCCCTCCGGTGGCAGTAAGGCGATCGCCATCGTGGACGCCTTTGACGACCCGAACGCCTATAAGGACCTGCAATTCTTTTCGGCACAGTTCGGGTTAACGCCGATTACACCGTCCACCTTCCAAGTCGTCTTTGCGCCGCATGGCGGTTTCCCGCCGGGATCTTGCACGGGGCCGGCCACCAGACCCCCGAGCGCGTTGCCGACCGGCTGGGACGTCGAGGAATCGTTGGACATCGAGTGGTCTCACGCCATGGCGCCATCCGCTACTCTCTATCTGGTGGAGGCGCAGTCAAGCTCCCTTCTCGACCTTTTTTGTGCGGTAACTGTTGCCAGCAAGCTGGTGAACGCGGCCGGTGGCGGCGAGGTTTCGATGAGCTGGGGCTCGGGTGAGTTCCCGTCTGAAACGATCGGTGACCCCGTGTTCACCACGCCCAAGGTGGTTTACTTCGCTTCCGCGGGCGACAGCCCCGGGGTTCTCTATCCGAGCGCCTCTCCCAACGTCGTCTCGGTGGGAGGAACCTCCCTTAGCTTTGATCCCAACACGGGTAACTTCATCGGAGAAAATACCTGGCAGACCACTGGCGGCGGCGCCAGCAGTTTTGAATCCAGGCCGAGTTACCAGGATAGAAATGTCGCGCACATCGTGGGTTCTCAGCGGGGAACACCCGACGTTTCGTCCGATGCCAACCCTTATACCGGGGTCTGGGTTTGGGACAGCTTGGGCGCGCCTCCTGGGGAGGGGATTTGGTATATCGTCGGCGGCACCAGCGTCTCCTCGCCCACGTGGGCTGGAATTGTCAATACGGCGGGCGCATTCGCCGCATCCTCTCAGGCTGAGCTTACCCAGATATACTCCGACGCCACGTCGGATTTCACCGGCATCAAAGTGGGTAACTGCGGTCCGTACATGTCGGTTTTCGCAAGCGGAAGCTGGGATTTTTGCAGCGGACGTGGCAGCCCTAACGGGTACCGCGGGAAATAACCCGAACGGAAGCTCACGACACCCCACCGGGTCACGGATGATTCCGGTGGGGCAAGGTATGAGCCAAGCATGATTTTTTCTCCGACGCATTACATATTGACGCGGTTTGAGATAGTATCGCGAACAGTTCTTCTGGAGGATCATCCATGAAACGAAAAATTGCGAACGCTTTTATGGCGAGCCTGGTGTTTTCGGGAGTATCGCTTGTTCTGGCACAATCGACGGAGCCACCTCCGATTGTGAAAATCATCCGGGAGGACATGAAGCCCGGCAAAGGCGCGGCGCACGAGAAAACCGAAAGTGCTTACGTTCGCGCGTTTCAGAAAAGCAAGTATCCGAACTACATCGCCTGGGAGGCTATGTCGGGCCAGACCCAGGTCTGGTTCCTCGAAGGGTACGCCACCTATGCCGGAATCGAGGCGGCGTTTAAGATTGCCAACGCCGAGCCGCTGAAGGCCACGCTCGACCAACTGGATGTCCAGGACGGAGAGTTGCGCACCGGGGAGAGAACGATGATCGCTCGCTACCTGAAGGATCTGAGCTATTTCGGGGCTCCTTTGAACCTCGGCAAGGTCCATTTCGTCCGCGTGGTTGTTTGGCGGGTGCGCTACGGTCACGAAGGAGAGTTCTCGGAGTTGCGCAAGATCATGAACGCCGCATTCGAGAAGGCCGGGGTCAAGTCGACGAGAGTGGCTTATGTAGTCGCCGAGGGCGCGCCGCTGCGGACCTACCTCGTCGTCACGCCAGTGGAATCCTTGAGCGCCGTAGACGAAGAACCTCGATGGAATAATCGCGAGGCGATGGGCGAAGGATTCGAGCGCTACCAAAAGCTCAACTCAGACATCGTTGTTTCGACGGAATGGACTTTGTTCGCGGTCAATCCGAAGATGAGCAATCCGCCGAAGGCGTACGTCGACGCCGACCCGGGTTTCTGGACGCCGAAGCCAGCCGCGAAGTAACTTGACCCCAAGGCCAGGGTCAAGCATAATTTTTCCCGCGACGCATTACAATAGGACCGAGTGCCCCTGACCGACCGGTTTCAGCTTTTCGACCTGAGACGCGACGAAGGCGCGCGCACGTTTGAGGCGCGCGAGATCGCGACGGGCCGTCCTGTGCTGGTGCACTTGTTCTCCGACCGCGCTTCGCCGTTGAACCGGGTGCTGCTCGCGAAGCTCGACGCGCTGCCGGAGAAGGAACGCCTTCGCGTGCTCGATCGCGGAGAACATGAGGGCGGAGTCTATGTCGTCACCGACCGGCTCGCGGAGTATGCGGGCTTGCGCGAGTGGCTGGCGCAGAAAGATCAGCGTCCGAAGAACCCGGACTCCGGGACGGACTGGCGGAAGCAAGCGGTGAAGCCTTCAATCGACGACCAGTTGGCGCATCTTTTCGACACGGCTCCGCTGCCTGTGGTCGAGCCATCGCCGCTGGTGCCTCCACCCGCTCCGGTTTTGACGAACACGGGGCAGCAGACCTTGCGGATACCCAAACCGGTCCAGCCCCCGAAGGCGCCAGTTGTTGCCGCGCCCCCGGCTCCTGCGGCTCCGGCGGCGAAGGAGCCGGGTGAGTTTACCAGTCAATTCGTTTCGGGGTTGCAACCGGTTGCGCCTGAGAAGCCCTCACCAGAACCCGCGCCTCCCGCTCCTTCATCGTCGAATGATCCCGGTGAGTTTACGCGGCAATTCGCTCCGGTGTTGCGACCCGTCGCGCCCGCGGCTCCTGCGATACAACCGGCGCCTCCCGCTCCCTCATCGTCGAATGAACCGGGTGAGTTTACGCGTCAATTCGCTCCGGTGTTGAGACCGGTCGCGCCCACGGCTCCTGCCATACAACCCGCGCCTCCCGCTCCTTCATCGGCGAATGATCCGGGGGAGTTCACGCGTCAATTCGCTCCGGTGTTGCGGCCCGCTCCATCCTCCGCGGCGCCGGTCGAGACCACCGCCGAGTTCAGTCCTCCCGCGCCGAAGGCCGAGCAGCCCATGGGGGAATTTACCAGACAGTTTCAGGCTCCTCTGCGTCCCGTCCCTCCGCCGCCGCCGCCGCGGGTGCCAAATCCCGCAACGACGCAATCTCCTCAGCAGGAGGGCGAGTTCACGCAACTGTTGAAGGCTCAGCCCGCTCCCACGCCGCCGCCGGGTCAGACTTCCGCCAAATCCAGCGACTTTGATAATTATTTTCAATCTCCAATGTCGGCGCCGCAGGGCTCAACGCAGCCATTCCGCCCGATGACGCCTACTCCCACGCCACCGATGCGGACGGCGCGCGATGGCGAATTTACGCAGGTCTTTGGACCACGCGACGTGTCGGCGCCGCCTCCGCCAACTCCCGCGGCTTCTCCCGGGGCCGGTGCCACGCAGGTGTTCCATGCCCCGCCGCCCATGGCGTCGCCGCCCGTGAATCTTCCCATGCAGGGGACTCCACAAGGCTTTCCGCAAGCGCCTTCGCAAAGCCCGCCGCAAGGGTCCGAGGAATGGGGCCGCATGTTCGATGCGCCGGCTTCGCTCACCTTCGGCCAGTCCCCGGCGCCCACGCAAGGCGCGCGTGTGCCCGAACCGGCGCCTTCCACTCGGAGACGAAACAGGTTCCCCTCCCCCCTGCTCCTTATCATGGCCGCTGTGGTACTCCTGTTGATCGGGGTGATCGTCTATTTGGTTATGCGCCCGCGTTAGGCATAGAAACTTCCGAATTTACAAAGGGTTTACGAATTTAGGAGCGTAATCGAGCGGTTGGAAGGATGACGAGGCTATACTAAAAGTGTTCGCGCATGCGATTTTCAGTTGACGCTCACGCCATAGGCTGTCACCTAACGGGAAATGAAGTCTATATACGCAACCTGCTGAACGAGTTTGCGAGACTCGACAGGTCCAGCGACTTCATCGCCTACGTCTCGAAGCCAGACGCTCATCTGCAGGTGCCGAAGAGCATCCGGACCACCCGCGTCTCGGCTAACCCCTTTCGCAGGCTCGGTTTGGATCTGCCGATGCAGCTCCACTACGATAAGCCCGACCTGCTGCATGTGCAATATACCGGTCCCCTCGCATGCTCCGTTCCGCTGGTCGTCAGCGTCCACGACGTCAGTTACCTGGAGCATCCTCAATACTTCCATCGCCTCCGTGCCGCGCAGCTTCGATACACCGTAAAACGAACGGTGGAGGCGGCCGCGCGCGTGCTCACGCCGAGCGAATTTTCGCGCCGGGCCATTCTTCGGCATTACAAACTGGATGAGCGAAAAGTCGTGGTTGTTCCCAACGCCGTGTCGTCCTCTTTCCGGCCGGTCGATCGCCATTTAGCCGCGGCGATCATCGAGGAAAAATTTGGAATTCGCGGACCGGTCGTGCTCACCGTCGGCGATTTGCAGCCTCGCAAGAATCATTTGGGGTTGCTGCACGCGTTTGAGCGGATGCTCAGTCAACATCCGCACCTTCCGCATCGTCTTGTATTTGTGGGGAAGGAAACCTGGTATTCGAAGGAATTGCACAAAGCGGTGCTCCGCTCAGGCATTGCCGGTCGCGTCGATTTCACGGGTTTCGTGGAAGATCCGGATTTGCTCCAGTTCTACGGCGCCTGCGATTTGTTCGTTTTCCCATCGTTCTATGAAGGCTTCGGTCTGCCGATTCTGGAGGCGATGGCATGCGGACGCGCGGTGGCCTGTTCCAACTCGACCGCCATGCCGGAAGTGGCCAATGCCGCGGGTATCCTGTTCGACCCCTATTCGGTTCCGGAGATGGCCCGCGCCATGGGCGACGTGCTGCTCGACAGCGAGATGCGTGCGCGCCTGGAACGGCTGGGCACGCAGAGGGCGGCTTCGTTCACTTGGGAACGCGCCGCGCAACGCACTCTCGACGTCTATTATCAGGTCGCTGGTGTGAGTAAGAGTAAAATGGTACCTGCCCTGAAAGTGCGGGCATCGTCATCGTCATAAAGTAAGAACCCAATGAAACCCCTCGTTTTTCTACTTTGCCTTCTTCCCGCGTCGGCCGAATCGTTGCGCTACTCCATCAACTGGGCCAGTGGACTTAGTCTCGGCGAGGCCACGGTGCGCGCCGATAAAACAAAAGAGGCATGGGATTTTCAAGTCACACTTGATGCCAGCATTCCCGGCTTCGCTCTGCGCGATGCCTATCACTCCGCGGCTACGCTCGATCTGTGTTCGCTCGAACTCGATAAGAGCTTCACGCACGGCAGTCGCAAAGCCGACGAGAAGACCAACTTCGACCAGCAGAACCACACGGCCACGCGCGAAACCAATGGCGGCGGAGGCAAGTCCGACCTGTCCGTTTCCTCCTGCGCCAAGGATGCGCTCACGTTTCTGCAATTCGCGCGCAGTGAGCTGGCGCAGGGAAGGCTGGCGCCGCAGCAGACGGTTGTGTTCGGCGCGCCGTATAACGTTCGGATCGAGTACACCGGCGCCCAAAAAATCAAGGTCGGCGATCAGGCGGTCGACGCGGATCGCATCCTGGCGACCGTGAAAGGTCCCACCACGGATCTGACGGTAGAAATCTTTTTCGCGAGGGACGCCGCGCGAACTCCTCTGCTGGCTCACATTCCTCTTGCCCTGGGATCCTTCACGGTAGAATTGATTCGGTGAGCGGCATAGAGTGATACTGGAAAGGCTTCTTGGTGGCGCGAGCTTCAGCTTGCAGCGACGGCTTCAGCCGGCGTCCGCTCGCCAACCAGTAACCGTAACCGATACCAAGTGTCGTGGCGCTAACGGGTTTTTCAGAGCCGCGACCATCGGGAGCGGTCAGGGGACGCCAAATCATACACCCCCGTCAGGGACGGCGCTCCCATGAGGCTAGCTTTTTTCTCTCCTCTGCCGCCCGCGAAAAGCGGCATCGCCGACTATTCCGCGGTGCTCCTCGATCATCTGAAACGATTCGCCGATGTGGAGGCGTTCGCGGCGCGTCCGGCCGAGTTCGATCCTTCCCGCTTCGATGCCATCGTCTATCAGTTGGGCAACAATCCTTATCACACGTTTGTCTACGAGATGGCGATGGAGCATCCCGGCATCGTCGTGATGCATGAAGCGAATCTGCATCATCTGATCGCCGATTTAACCATTGGCCGCGGCGATTGGGACGCCTACATTCGCGAAGTGGAACTCAACGCCGGAGCGGAAGCGGCTGAGCACGCGCGCCGCCACGTGCGCACGCTCGAACGCGGACCGGATTACGACATCCCGATGCTGAAGCCGTTGCTGGCCCGTTCCCGGGGGGTCATCGTGCACAGCGCCGCCGTTGAGAGCGAACTGCGAGCCCTCGGTTATGAAGGACCCGTCGCCAAAATTCCGCATGGAGCATGGCTCGTCGACGCGGATCGCATGGAGTACCGCGAAAAGCTTGGCTTGCATGAGCGGACGCCGCTGATCGGTATCTTCGGTTTCCTGAAACCGTATAAACGCATCGCCGAATCGCTGCGCGCTTTTTCACGGCTCATTCGCGTGGCTCCCGAGGCGCGTATGATTTTGGTCGGGGAGGCGCACCACGAACTGGCACTCGAGTCGACGATCTCGACTCTGAACCTTTCGGCGCAGGTGCGCCATTTTGGATTCATCCCGATCGAGGATTTTAACGGTTATCTCGGAGCCTGCGACATCGTTCTCAATTTGCGCTATCCAACCGTCGGAGAAAGCAGCGGAACCCTGCTGCGCGCGCTCGGGATGGGCAAAGCGGTGATCGTTTCCGATGTCGGATCGTTCCGCGAGTACCCCGATGAAATTTGTCTGAAAGTCCCGGTGGGCGAAAGCGAAGAAGATCATATATTCGAATATTTGAACATGCTGGTATCTCGCCCGGAAATCGCGCAAGCACTGGGCGCACGCGCCCGCCAGTGGGTGGAGCGCGAATGCAATTGGGATTTAGTCGCTCAGCGCTACGCCTGTTTCCTTCGGGGCGAGACATGGCCGGCAACCGAACCCCAGGAGCCGCCGCCAAAATCCGTAGCGGTGCCGATTGAATATATCGCCGAGTGGACTCCCGAAGAAAACGGCGCGCGCCAGTACATCGAAACCCATCAGACGCGCCTCGAAAAAACGCTGGCCATCACGCCGCCCGGTAACGAGGCGGACCGCGTACTGGAGATGGGAGCGTATCTGCAAATCACGCCCGCGCTCCAATCGAAACTGGGCTACGGCGAGGTGCGCGGCTGCTACTACGGCCCGGCCGGCCAGACGATCCATCGCACCGTGACTTCTGAAAGCGGCGACACGTTTACCTGCGAAATAGACCTGTTTAACGCCGAATTAGACCTCTTCCCGTACCAAAACGAGCACTTTATGGTCGTTTTATGCTGCGAGTTGCTGGAACACCTGCCCACCGACCCCATGTTTATGATGGGCGAGATCAACCGCATTCTGAAGCCCGGCGGCTCCCTGGTGCTGACCACGCCGAATATCGCGTCGCTGCGGTCCATTGCCGCTCTCCTGCAAGGCTTTCACCCTCAGTTGTTTAGCACCTATCTTCGCCCCAAGGAGGGGGAAACCGACGCCCGCCATCATCGCGAATATACCTGCGCCGAAATACGGCAACTATTTGAAAATTCAGGGTTTGAGGTCACATTATTAGAAACCGGCCCGTTTCGCGACGAGCCAAAACCGGAGTTCGGATGGGTGGAGCATATGCTCGATAGGTATATGTTGGCAAAGGACTTGCGCGGCGAAGGAATTTATGCCGTCGGCCGAAAAACCGGTCCGGTGCGAGAGCGTTATCCTTCATGGTTATACACATAAAATTCGACACCGAAGCCGCTCGTGTCTGGCAAGTGATTGATCCTGCGACGGAATCGCTGCTCGACGAAGGCCAGTCGAGCGACCCCGACGTTTGCGTCGCGCTGCCTGAGGGAGACGGCGCGTATCGTGTGCAAGTCAATGATCGCGGACGGGTTACGTTCGTTGACGCGCAGGTCTTAGACGGACAAATGATCGCGCATCCTCCGCGCCTGACCTCGGCGGCGTCGATGGGGTGGCAGCGTTTTTTTCGCTCCGTTCCCAAAGCGTTTCTGTATCCCGTGCGCAGCGTGATTCGCAATCATAAGTTGATGAATTCAATGGTTCGACGCGATATTCTCGCCCGCTATCGCGGCAGTTTTGGCGGCTCGTGGTGGACCATTTTGAATCCTCTGCTGTTGATGACGACCTACTATTTCGTATTCGGCAGAGTCCTCAAAACGAAGTTCGAAGGCGGCAGTTATATCCTTTATTTTCTAGCCGGTATCCTGCCCTGGCTGGCATTTTCAGAAGCCGTCGGACGGTCGCCTTCGATTATGCTCGAATACCGGAGCTTTGTGAAAAAGCTGGTCTTCCCCTTGGAGACTCTGCCCGTAAACCTGGTGATCGCGGGAGCGGTCACGGAGGGGATCGGCCTTATTATCTTCATGTTAGGGCTGCTCTATGCGCGGCACGCAGTGCCGATGTCGGTGTTGTGGCTGCCGGTGCTGGTGATCCCGCAGCTCCTGTTTACGGTCGGATTATGCTGGTTTATGGCTGCGCTGGGGGTGTTTTTGCGCGATTTAGGGACGATTATGGGCTTCGTTCTGACGGCGTGGTTCTTTATGACGCCGATCTGTTATCCCGAATCGCAATTACGGGGAATGACGATTTTGTCCTACAACCCGATCTTCGTGCTGGTGCGGGGATACCGCGCTATCTTCCTGGAAAATCACGCTCCGGATGCGGGACCGGTGATCGTGCTGTGGATCGGGGCGGCAGTGGTGGCGTTGTTGGGACACGCGTTTTTCCACCGGCTGCGGCGTAGTTTCGCGGACGTGATCTAATTGTCCTGCGGCATCGCGTAGTAGCCTTTACGCGCCTGGACTTTATAATCTTTGTTCGCTACCTTGATCTCTATCTTGTGATAGCTGCTGTCTTTCGCCGAATGGGGCGAGGTGTAGGCGATAGAATATTGCGTGCGCATCTCGTCCTGCAAATCCTTAAAAATGTCGTCGAGGCTGTTCTTGCGATCGACGCGAAATACGCGGCCGCCGGTTTCGCTGGACATCCTGGACATATCGGCGTTGCCGCTGCCGCCTAGCGTGATCCTCCCGAAGCCTCCTCCGCCGTGATACCGCGGGTCTTCATAATCGATGAAGTAAATGATGGTATCGGCTTTTTGCGCGGCTTCGGTCGCGCGGTCGCGCGGAGTTTTGCTGCCGGTATCGTCGCCATCGGTGATCACGACGATTACTTTGCGGCCGACTTCTCCCTTCAGTTTTTCGTTAGCTGCTAAATACACGGCGTCGAACAGAATCGTGCCGGCCACGTTTTGTTGCGTCGGCACAGGGCCGGGGTGCAGGCCGCCGACCGGCACGCTGAGGCGAAGCTGATTCAGGCCGTCCTCCAGCATTTTGGCCGACCCGGTGGAATCCTGCAACAGCTCCGCTTCGGCGCCGAACTGCATCAGGAATGCCATGTCCTTCTTGTGCAGGACGACCTTGAAGAACTGGTAGGCGGCACGTTTCTCCGGCTCGATCAGGTTCTCCTGGCTTTTACTGGTGTCGACCAGCATGCCGATGGTCAGGGGCAAATCCGTCTCGCGGGTGAAGTACTTGATTTCCATTTCCTTGCCGTCTTCGAAGAGCTTGAAGTCGCCCTTTTCGAGATTTCCGACGAGCCCGTTCCCTTTGTTACGCACGGAACAAAGGACATTCACGAGGTCGACGTCGACTTTGATTGTGGTGTCCTGCGCGGACAAAGCAAGAGACAATACGAGAAGTGGGAGCATCACTTTCATAATTACAATAGTAGATGCACGCGACGCGGAACGTGTTCCTAAAAAAGAAGTCAGGAGTCAGGAGTCAGAATGAAGAAGGCGATTACGCACCTTAAGAAGTCGGATGCGGTTCTGGCTACGATTATCGAGCGGGCTGGGGCTTACAAGATTCATTACCGGGAGCCGGGATTTGACACTTTGGTCCGGTCCATCGTTTCGCAGCAATTGAATGGTCGGGCCGCGGATACGATTTTTGGACGGCTGCAGGCCGCGGCGAAGGTGGATCCGCTGACTCCGGAATCGATTCTCAAATTGCGTCCGGCGCGGATGCGGTCGCTGGGGCTTTCGGGGCAGAAAATGAAGTATATTCGCGAGCTGGCTCGCATGACGCGCGACGGCGAGGTGAACTTCGAACAGTGCGCGGCGCTCGAAGACGGGGCTGTGGTGGAGCACCTGACGCGGGTAAAAGGGGTCGGGGTATGGACGGTCCACATGTTCCTGATGTTCGCGCTGCGGCGCCACGACGTGCTGCCGACCGGCGATTTCGGCATCCGCATGGCGATGAAAAAAGCGTACGGGTTGGAGGAATTGCCGAAGCCGGCCGAGATGGAAAAGATCGCGGCGGCGTGGCGGCCGTACAGCTCGGTGGCGTGCTGGTATATGTGGAGGAGCCTGGAAGTCAAGAAGGAGTCAGAAGTCAGGAGTCAGGAGTCAGAATAGCTACCGGCTTCTTCCGCGGATTAGGTAATAAGCGACTGCTACGAAGAGGACTGCCAGCGAGACGTAGAGCAAATCCTGGTGGATGATTTCGGCGACGCGGTGCCAGTTTTCGCCTAGAAAATAGCCGAGGGTCAGGAAGGTTGCGACCCAGACCAAGCCTCCGGTCCAGGCGAAGGCCATGAAGTGGGTGAACTTCAGCTTCGACGTTCCAGCGACGATCGCGGTGAAGTGGCGCACGCCCGCGATGTAATAGCCGATGAAGAGCGCCCAGTGTCCGACGCGATCGAACCAGGCTTGTACGGTATGGAGACGGGTTTCCGTGATGTGAAGATATTTTCCGAAGCGGTGAATCACGCCGACTCCCGCGGTGCGGCCAATGGCGTAGCTGAGGCTGATGCCACACCAGCTTCCGGCTAGCGCCGAAAGAAACGCATAGGCGGGATGCAGGACGCCTTTCGAGATCAGGTAGCCGCAATAAACCAGCAAGGTTTCGTCGGGGACCGGCAAGCCAACCACGCCGAGCACTAATAGGACAAAAATCGCTCCGTAGCCGTATTGGGCGATCCAGTGCTCGATGGTGTGGAACATCGATTTAAGATAGCGTGTCCCGCTGCGCGAGCGGGAACTTTCGCGTCTGTCCGCATGCTGACGCATGGCGGTTCAGATCCTATTGCTTGAGCACTTCTTTACGGGTCCATCCGGCCATGCAGGCGAGGGCGATGGATGGTACGAGTGTGAAGGCCGGTTTTGATGCGCATAATAGGGGGTCGCGATACCCGCAAAGGGGGCAGCCAAAACCCACCTCAAATCACTAGGTAGGATGAGGGTTTTCCCGCATACTACCTCAGCGATGAATACCTACCCCCGAATCTGCCAGGAAGTCGGACTGGATTGCGAAACTTGCACGGAGGGCACGGCCCGTCATTTGGCAAAGGTTTGTAAAGGACTGCATGGAAAGATGATAGGGCAGATGTTCGTGCAGATTTATTCCGATCCGGCGTGTTCGACGATGCATGGGCATTTCGCGAAGGCGTATATGGCGGCGTCGGTGGAGGCTCCGATGGCGCTGGCGACGGCGGTCGCCAGGAAGCTGCCGCACTTTGAGCGGAAATCGGCGACGGGGATGGAGCTTGCGGGAGCGATGGTGGCGGTGGCGTAATGGTGCTACATTGGATGTACGGAGTCGCCGATGGTCAAGAAGCTCACGAAGCATGGAAATAGTCTGGCGTTGGTGATTGACCGCCCAATCCTGGACCTGCTTAAGATCGATCCAGAGACGCCACTCGAAATAAGCACCGACGGGAAACAACTTATCATCGTGCCGGCGAAACCTTCGGCGCGAAGGGCCAGGTTCGAGGCGGCCCAGGAATTGGCGCACCAGCGGTATGGAAAGGCGTTCCAGAAGCTCGCGCAGTGATAGAACCGGCGTTCCTGTCGCTTGATGAGGTCCTCGAAATCCATGAGCAACAGATCGGGCGATACGGCGGGTCGGCGGGATTACGCGACGTTGCTGGACTTGAGTCGGCCGTCGCTACGCCCCAGGCGACGTTCGGCGGCGAATTTCTGCATCCCTCCATTCCAGCCATGGCAGCGGCGTATCTTTTTCATCTCTGCCAGAACCACGCGTTCATCGACGGCAACAAACGAGTCGGCGCAAACGCGGCCGTCACATTCCTGCTGATGAACGACTGGGAGGTGCTGTTCAGCGAGCAGGAACTCGTGGATTTGGTTCTGTCCGTCGCTTCAGGAGGACTGAGCAAGCCGCGGTTGATTGAAGCTTTCGAGTCACGCTGCAGGACTCGAATGGAAGACGCATAGGCTCAGTCCGAGATTTGAAATTTGCTGAGTAGCGCGGCCCGGTAGTCCGCCGCGGTCCACTCGGGCGGATCTTTGTCCAATGCCAAGAGAGCTACCGCGGCTTCCGCCACCCGAATCTTAACTCCAGGGTGGTCGAGCATTGCGAGCAGTGTCGGGATGAGGCGCTGGTCCCGACGCTTGCCCAGGCCGACTGCGGCTTCCTCGCGAACGTCTTCATCCATATCATCGAGACAGCGAAGGAGAGCTTGGCGAATCTCAGGCGAGTCCGCGTCTCCCTGCACACCGAGACCGAAGACTGCCCAATCGCGGATCTCCGCGGATGTATCCGAAGTGAGTTTCAGCAAGCCGTGGACGGACCGTGGGTCATTTGGAAAACATCCGAGAGCGTGAGTCACTGCATACCGCACGTCGTCGGTCGGGTGATCTTGGTAAGACAGGATCGTGGCAAGGGCGCTGGCATTACCCAGGTGACCGAGAGCACTGATCGCCGAGCTGATAACTTGAGGATCTTGCTCGCTTTCCAGCATCTGAGTGATGAGAGAATATGAATCCTCGTAGTCGCCTCGGAGCTGGCCCAAAATATCTGCTGCTCGAGCTCTCTTCAGCGGCTCTTTGGAAACACACCATGCTGCGACTTGTTCGAAGACCTCGCGGCTTCCGTCAAGGCGCAACGTGTGGACGGCCTCCCACGCATCTTCCCCGTCGTAACCACCGAGCAGTGTCCGCGCAAAGAGCGCCGCAATTTCTAACGAATTCATGGCTTAACAGCACCGCGCCCGTGTCGATTTTGCCTGATATCGCTCATCTGAAAATCTGCGCCACTCCGCCGCCGAGTGCATTGTCCCGTGCGCGGCCAGATGGCGGCGATAGGCGCTTTGGTCGGTTAATTCATCGATGATGCCGCGTAGGATCTGGAAGAATTTTCTCATGCCAGCTCCGATTGGATGAAGGGGGTTTCGGTCAGGCGGGCGTCGCGCGTGCCGCTCAGGATGCCGGTCCAGACGCGGATCGAGTCGACCAGAATGACTGTCACCAAGACCAGAAATATGCCGCAGACGGCGGCATCCAGGCGGGCGTTAAATATTAGTGTCGCGGTGGAGGACGTGTGGGCGCTCACGGCCAGCTTGTCGGCTTGGGCGAGAAATCCCAGGTCGGGCAATGGGGAAAAGATTTTCTGCCATCCGGCGGCGAAGGTGACCGTCACCAGCCACGACAAGGGGATCAGGGTCACCCACAAGTATTTCGCGCCATGCATTTTGATCAGGATCGTCGTCGCCACGCACAAGGCGATGGTCGCCAGTAGCTGATTCGCGATGCCGAACAGAGGCCATAGGGAATTGATGCCTCCCAGGGGATCGCGGACGCCCTGGAGCAGAAAATATCCCCAGGCCGCGACGACCACCGCGCTGGTGGCCAGCATGCCGGGTTTCCAGTTGGTGCGTTTCATGGCGGGAGAGATGTGGCCGAGCAGGTCTTGCAACATGAATCGGCCGACTCTGGTACCGGCGTCGAGAACCGTCAGGATGAACAACGCTTCGAACATAATCGCGAAATGATACCAGAACGCGAGCAATCCCCGGCTTCCTCCCACGAAGGCAAAAATATGCGCCATGCCGAGCGCGAGCGACGGCGCGCCGCCGGTGCGATAGAACAGCGTCTTCTCGCCCACGTCCGAGGCGAGCTGCTGCATTTCAGGCGCGGTGACGGGGAATCCCCAGGCGGTGATTTTCGCCACGGCGGCATCGGGCGTGGCGCCGACAATTCCGGCGGGCGAATTGACCGCGAAAAAGATCCCCGGCTGCAATGACGCCGCGGCGATGAGAGCCATGATGGCCACGAAACTTTCGAGTAACATCGAACCATAACCGACACCGCGCGCGTTGGTTTCTTTCGCCAGCAATTTGGGCGTGGTGCCGGAGGAGATCAGCGCGTGAAAGCCGGAGATCGCGCCGCAAGCGATCGTGATGAAACAGAAGGGAAAAATTTTGCCCGCGAAAATGGGACCGGTGCCGTCGACAAAACGCGTTAATGGCGGCAACTGCAATTGGGGATGGACCAGCAGCACGCCCAAGGCGAGCATCAGCACAACGCCGAGTTTCACAAAGGTACTGAGGTAGTCTCGAGGGGCGAGTAACAGCCAGACCGGCAGCGCGCTGGCCATGAATCCATAAACGATCAATGCCAGTGCGATCGTGATTCCGGAAAAAGTGAACCACGGCGACCAGGATGCGGATTCGGAAACCGCTTGTCCGCCGAAGATACTGGCGACGATCAAGACAAATCCCACGGCCGAACACTCCAGCACTTTCCCGGGCCGCCAGTAGCGCAGATAGAGGCCCATGACGATGGCGATGGGCACGGTCGCCGCGATAGTGAACGTTCCCCACGGGCTGGCTTTCAGCGCGTTGACGATGACCAGAGCGACCACGGCGAGCAGGATCACCATGATCAGCAGCACGGTAATCAGCGCGGCGAAACCTCCGGTCTTGCCGATCTCTTCGCGGGCCATCTGACCCAGGGATTTGCCATCGCGGCGCATGGAGCAGAACAGGACCACGAAATCCTGCACCGCGCCGGCAAGCACGGCTCCGACGATGATCCACAACGCGCCGGGCAGATAGCCGAATTGGGCGGCTAAGGTGGGCCCTACCAGCGGACCCGGTCCGGCAATGGCCGCGAAGTGGTGGCCGAAGACGATCCATTTATTGGTCGGCTCATAGTCGTGGCCGTCGCGGAGGCGCTCAGACGGCGTGGCGCGGCGGTCGTCCAGAGCCATGACGCGGGCGGCGAGAAATCCGGCGTAAAACCGGTATCCGATTAAATAGGTACACGCGGCGGCGACCACCAGCCACATGCTGTTGACCGGCTCTCCACGGGAGCGGGCTATCGTGGCCATCGCAAAGGCGGCGGCAATCGCAAGAAATACCCACAGGAGGCGCGAGAAGAAGCGGAGCATTCTAAAAAGAATACAGGGGCGGAGCTGCTTCGCGCCAGGCTAAGGTATTTGACCGGGGGGACGTACGGAAAACTCTGAGCCTCTAAGTTCAAACCTTAGACGAAATTGGGGGCGAGAAGTGATTGTCCGCATCCGATATTCTAGTTAGCATATATAAGGGGGGGAACTTTGCTGCGCAGCATCATCATCAGTGCGGACGCGGAACTGGCCGAGCGGCTGGAAGCGGCCGCGACACTGACGGGTGAAATCTCCGTCAACCGCGTGCTGGACCGTTATCCGACGGTGATCGACCTGGTGCGTACGCTTCGCGCCCACGCGCCCGATATTCTGTTTTTGAATTTCGAGTCGTTCGAGAAGGCTCAGGAAGTCGTCTCGTTTGTGGAGAAACAGGCGGATGGCGTACAGGTCATTGGCTTTCATCGCAGGTGCGACGCGAAAATCCTGCGCGAAACCATGCGCCTTGGCGTGCGTGAATTTCTTTCGGACCCATTTGAACGCGCCCTGCTGATGGAGTCGATCGGCCACATGAAAGCGCTGCTGGAGCGCAAGCCGACGTCTTACGATGCCACCACGCAGGTGTTTTCTTTTCTGCCTTCGAAGGCCGGTGTGGGGACCTCGACGCTGGCGCTGAATGTGGGCGCAGCGCTCGCGAAGCGTCCGAATACACGCGTCCTGCTTTCCGATTTCGATCTCAACAGCGGGATGATGCGCTTCCTTCTAAACCTGCGCAACGAATTTTCGGTGATCGATGCGGTGGAACATTCGATGCACATCGATGAGAATCTATGGCCGCAGCTGGTAACCACCATGGGCCAGCTCGACGTATTGCACGCCGGCCGGGTGAATCCGAATCTGCGCATCGAGGGTACGCAGATCCGCAATCTGGTGGAGTTCATGCGCCGGAACTACAACGCACTGTGCTTCGATCTTTCCGGGAATCTTGAAAAGTACTCGATCGAGTTAATGCAGGAATCGAAGCGCGTGATGCTGGTGGTGACGCCGGAGATTCCATCCCTGCATCTGGCGCGCGAAAAGCTGCACTTCCTCCGGGGCTTCGATCTCGAAAGCCGCGTGGTGGTGGTGCTGAACCGGTGCCACAAGAAGCCTTTGTTCAGCAAGGAACAGGTGGAGGAACTGCTTGGGCTTCCGGTGGTTCAATCGTTCGCCAACGACTATAACGGGATTACCAAGGCGATGACCGCGGGCACATGGATCGATCAGGAATCGGAAATGGGCAAGCAGTTCGCCGAGTTCGCGCAAAGCCTGCTCGAAAGGAAGGGGACGGCGAAGGAATCGAAGAAATTCCTCGAGTACCTAAGCATTCCCAGCAAGCAGCTTATACCCAGCACCCCCAAGTAGCGCCCGGCAATATAATCGAGCGTGGCCGCGAACTACACTGGAAGTCTATGGACCAGGATCATCTGCGCACGCTGCTGGAAGAGGTGCGCACGGGAGCGGTCGAGATCGACGCGGCTCTGGAGCGTTTAAGACACCTGCCCTACGAGGACTTGGGATTCGCCAAGGTCGATCATCATCGCGCATTGCGCCACGGGATGCCGGAGGTAGTTTTCGGCCAGGGGAAGACACCGGGCCAGATATCGGCGATTGTCAACACGCTGCTCGCCACATCGCAAAACGTTCTGGTCACGCGCGCGGATGAGGCAACGGCGGCGCGGCTCAAGAGCGAGCATCCCGATGACGGTGTGGAGTATTTTCCCGCTTCCGGCGCGGTGCGATTCTGGCGGGACCGCTCGCCGCGGGGCAAGGGAAAAATCGCGGTGGTGTGCGCGGGCACCAGCGACCTTCCAGTGGCGGAAGAGGCGCAAGTAACCGCCGAGGCGATGGGCAACGAGGTGGATGCGATTCACGATGTGGGCGTGGCCGGCATTCACAGGCTGATGCAGAATCGCGAGCGGTTGACGAATGCGCGGGTGGTGATCGTCTGCGCGGGCATGGAAGGCGCGTTGCCCAGCGTCGTGGGCGGGCTGGTATCCGTGCCTGTGATCGCCGTTCCCACGAGCGTCGGCTATGGGGCCAGTTTTCATGGACTGGCTGCGCTGCTGGGGATGCTGAACAGTTGTGCCAGCAACGTCACAGTAGTGAATATCGACAACGGTTTCGGCGCGGGATATGCCGCCAGCCTGATGAATCGGCTGTGAACCTGATGAATTTGCTATAAAAAGGATTGGCGAAACCACAATTGGTTCCGCACCCGTCTAAACTAACAGTATATGCTTTCACGCTTCAGCGGAATTGTGTTCGGTCTAGTGTGTGTGTCGGCAAGTGCGTGGGGCCAGTATGTCATCTCGACCGTGGCGGGCCAAGGCACGGGCGGCCCGGGATACTCGGGCGATAACGGACCGCCAACCAGCGCCAAACTGAATTACCCGGCCGGCATCGTCTACGCGGGAGGCAAGCTTTATATCGCGGACACCAGCAATCATTGTGTCCGCATGGTCTCAGGCGGAGTGATTACTACTTTCGCGGGCATCTGCGGAACGCCGGGATTTCTGGGAGATACGGGCCAAGCCAATGTGGCGGAGTTAAATAATCCGAGCGCGGTCGCGGTCGACCAAAGCGGTAATGTGCTGATCGCCGATACATCCAATAACGTGGTTCGCATCGTGGCCCCCAGCGGCATCATCAACACGTTCGCGGGAAATAACTCGAGAGGAGCCGGGAATACGGGCGACGGCGGCCCGGCGACCAACGGCCAACTGGCTGCTCCCGACGCCCTGGCGGTCGATGCGAACGGAAATGTCTACATTACGGATCCCGCCAACAATGTCATACGGAAGGTCAACTCTACACAGCAATGTGCGACGACGAATGGCGTCACTGTCTGCGGCAATTACTTCAGCACCGCGGTCGGGCTCGGCGCCAGCCAGGGAATTTTGAGTCACCCGAACGGCGTAGCGGTGGATTCCGCGTTCTCGCTTTATATTTCCGACACCAGCCACCGTGTATTTAAGTTTGCGAATGGCGTTCTCAATGTTTTAGCGGGCACGGGCAACATCGGCGGCGGCCCAAACGTCGGCGACAATGGCCCGGCAACGAAAGCCCTACTCAACAATCCCATCGGCATGGCGGTCGACGCCGCCAATAACGTGTATATCACCGACGCGAATGAGTCTCGTGTTCGCGTCGTCGCACCCAACGGGATCATCACCACCATCGCCGGTTCCGGCCAGTTCGGATTTACCGGCGACGGCGGTCCCGCCCTCAACGCCGACTTATACTTCCCCCACCTGGCCATCCCGGATGGGAAGGGCAACATATATCTTGCCGACACGGAGAATAACGTGATTCGGCTGCTTTCCATCCCGTCGCCGGTGATCGCGCCGAACAAGGTCGTCAACGGGGCCAGTTTCCAGCCGCAACTCTCGCCCGGGTCCCTGGCCACGATCTTCGGGACGAACCTGGCAACCTCGACTCCGCCCGAAGCTGCGCCCCCTCTGCCCATGGTGCTAGCCGAAGCTTCGGTCAGCGTGAACGGAACCGCGGCGCCCGTTCTTTATGCGTCGCCGACCCAGATCAATTTCCAGGTGCCCTGGGAAACCGCGACGGGGAACGCCACGGTTACGGTTAGCGTCGACGGAACGGTTAGCAACGCAATCACGGTTCCGGTCACAGCCACGGCGCCCGGGATTTTTGAATACACCTCCGGGGCCGCGATCGCCCAGAACCACGATTATTCGCTCAATACGACGACCAATCCGGCCCACGCGGGCAGTTTTCTCATCGCGTATTTGACCGGATCGGGTCCGGTGAGTCCGGCGGTGGCCGACGGCGCTGCAACGCCCTCAACGGGATTAGTGCAAACGCCCTCGCCGCTTCCCACCGTTACCATCGGGGGCCAACCAGCTCTGGTGATTTTTTCCGGATTAACTCCTGGACTGATCCCGCTCTGGCAACTTGATATCACGGTCCCGTCGGGCCTGGCGGCGGGAAGTTATCCGATGATCGTCACCTTCGGGGGACAGACCAGCAATTCGGCGATGGTCAGCATCGCGCCTTAAATCCAACGTATTTGGCAATCTCTAGGCGCCCACGGTCTGATATTTCAGCTCCTCCGCCGCAACGTAAAAACCTGCGACCGGTTGGGGCTCACTCTCGCCCCATCGGCCCATCCGCCATTGCACCCTCAGGTAGCGCACATGCAACTCGCGCGATAAATCCACGAGCAGCAAATAGGTTCCGCAATAAAATTTCTGAGGGTACGCGGCGATCTGCCGCCATTGCTCTTTGTCCGCCGATCCCCAGATCGAGACATCGAGGCTTTCCTGCTCCAGGATTCTAGTGATGCCCAGGGTGAGCAGAAGAGGCTTTCCGCTCGTGTTTCCCAAGGCGATGTCGTCGCTCGTGCCGTCTTCGCGAGCAACAATTTCCGGGACGAATAACTCTGGCATAATACCTCCAGAACCCGGCGGCTTTACATGGTCGCCTAGATCTTCCGCAGTCTAATCTGCGCCTCTTTGAGCGTCTCATACTTTTTGCAAAAACAGAAGCGGACCATTTTGTGTCCGTTCCGTGGGTCTTCAAAGAAGCTCGATCCGGGCACGGCCGCGACGCCGACGTCCTTAATCAAATGATGGACGAATTGCGTATCGTCTGGATACCCGAATTCCCCTATATCCGTCATGATGTAGTACGCTCCGCGCGGCTTGAAGCAGCGGAATCCCGCTCCTTCCAGCACTTCGAGCGTCGTGTCGCGTCGCGCTGCATAATCGATCGCCATGGCCGTATAGTACTCATCGGGCAGCGCCAGTGCGACCGCGCCCGCTTGTTGCAGGGGAGCGGCCGCGCCCACGGTTAGAAAATCGTGAACCTTGCGAATGGAATGCGAAAGATCCGGGCTTGCCAGCACCCAGCCGACGCGCCATCCGGTCACCGCGTAGGTCTTGCTCATGCTGTTGATCAGGATGGTGCGGTCGCGCATGCCGGGGATCTGCATGATCGGAACGTGCTGCGCGCCGTCGTAAAGGATGTGCTCGTAAATTTCGTCGGTGATCGCCAGGGCGTCGAATTCCTGGCACAGCTCGGCGATCAGCTCCAGGCTTTTGCGATCGAATACGCATCCGGTGGGATTGTTGGGCGTGTTGATGATGATCGCCTTGGTGCGCCGTGAAAAGGCCCGGCGCAGTTCATCGGGATCGAACGTCCAATCGGGGGCATGCAGTTGTACGAATTTTCGCGTCGCGCCGCAGAGCAGGGAATCCGGCCCGTAGTTTTCATAATACGGCTCGAAAATCACCAGCTCGTCGCCCGGATTCGTCACCGCCAGCAGCGACGCCATCATCCCTTCGGTCGAGCCGCAGCACACCGTAATTTCGCGCTCCGGATCGATGTCGAGCCCGTAGGTTCGCTGGTACTTGGCCGCGATCGCGTCGCGAAACGGCTTCGATCCCCAGGTGATGGCGTATTGATTGATGTCCGCGGTAATCGCCTCGCGCGCGGCGTTCTTCAAAATTTCGGGCGCGGGAAAATCGGGGAATCCCTGCGCGAGGTTGACCGCTTTGTGCTCCAGCGCCAGGCGCGTCATTTCGCGGATGACACTTTCGTTCACGCGTTGCGTGCGGTCGCTGCGGAATCGGGCACGGGAGAGGGCTTCAATAGTCGTGGCCATTTAAATATCTTACTTGACAGTGCAAACAGTGGCACAGGCTTTAGCGAAGCTCGCGCAACCGCGTTGTGTGCCGCGTTGCTTATTGATAGAGTGTTGGGAGCATTTTCAAGGAGGGAGGAGACCTCAATGAACAAACTGTTACTGCCATTCGTGGCGGGTGCGGCGTTATGCCTTGCGGCGGACCCCTTCGTCGGTGTTTGGAAACCCGACCCGGCGAAATGCAAGACCAGCCCCGGTGCGCCGGAGGTCCGCAAAACGACAGCGATCACCTGCGAAGCGCAGGGGAAAGATCAGTACCGCGTGATTGGGACAACGCCGGATGGAAAAACCCAGTATGATGGCGTTTGGATTCTGGATGGCGAAGAGCACGGGAAAAGTGCTAACGTTTACACCCAAATCGCGTTTGAGCGTATCGATGATCGACATATCCACGGCAAGACCGTCGGTCCGAAGGGTTCCGTCGCTGAGGACTGGGTTGTCTCAGCGGACGGCAAGACACAGACCTGGACGCGCAAAGGCACGGGCACAACCACCGGCCGCCCGGTCGACGACTTCTACTTTTACGATAAGCGATAATAGCAGTCTACTTGCCCAACCCCGCCCGAATCTCGCTCGAATAAATCCGCCGGTACGTATCCGCATTCCGCAGCACCGTCTGGATGTAATTCCGCGTCTCCGAGAACGGAACTGTTTCGATAAACTCCGCCGGCTCGCGGAACTCTCCCCAGCTCGACCAGGAGCGCGCCCGCGATGGACCGGCATTGTAGGCCGCCAGCGCCGCTTCCCAACGGCCGCCCAGGCTGTCGGCGATGGTCTTCAAATAAAATGTCCCGAGTTGTAAATTCACCGCCGGCAAAAACAGGCTCGCCGTCGCGTAAGCTCTCACTTTCAACTTCCGGCTCAATTCCCGGCCAGTCCCGGGAAGAATCTGCGTCAGTCCCCGGGCATTGGAACGCGACACGGCTTTCGGATTAAACTCGGACTCCTGCCGGATCAGCGCCGCGACTAGAAACGGATCCAGCCCATTCTGTTTCGCGAATCTTTCCAACTCGGCGCGATAGGGCAGCGGGAACGCGAGCTTCCAGAACTCCGCCGGCGCCGATTCGATCGGCAGGTACAGATAATTGCCCGCGTAGCGCTTGATATACCGCATCGCCTGATCGGGCCCCGTAGTCTTCGTCGTCATCGACGCCAGTTCGATCGCGAGCACGTGCGGCTGATCCTCGTTCTGCGCGCCATACCGCAACTCTCCAACCGCCCAGTCGTCGAGCCCGGCCGAGGCGAGCAACCGCGCCCGTTCGATGCGCGCCCGGGCAGTCGCGTTGGCCTCGAAGTTCAGCGTGCGGGATCGTGGGGGAAAGTCGATGCCGCGCAGAAATTCATTCACCTTCGGCGACGGCGCGGCGTTCCCCATTTCCTTCATCCGCTCGCGCGCCACCACGTTGTAGTAGTAGTTTGGATACTCGCGCAGAATTTCTTCGTAATAAGCTCGCGCGCTCGCGGCGTCATGCGCGCCCTCCGCCAGCCGGCCGAGAAAGTAGAGCGCTCCCGCCGCATATTCCGCGCCCGGAAACATGCGCAAGTGCGCGCGCAGCAGGTCCGCCGCATCGGCCTGGCGCCGGATGTAGTGGCCCCACGCCACCTTCCAATGGCAGCCCGCCGCTTGCGGCTCTTTGGGAAACGATTCGTAGCAGGCCCGATAAATCGGCTCGTACACCTGAATCTGATTTTCGACCAGCGAGTGATTGGCCGACGCGATCAACGATTCCATGCGCCACTTCGAATTTGGATAGAGCCGGCCGAGCCGCTCCAGCGCGCTGTTTACCTCATCCTGATTTTTCAACCGCTGCGCGCACAGCAGCAGATAGTGGAGACGCTCCGCATCCGCTTCGGGCGTCGAAACCTCCAGAGAAGCCAGCGCGCCGTGCGCCCGCGCGGTCTCCTTCGCATGGTAATCCGCGACTGAAATCCGCACGCGCGCCAGATCTTTTTCGGCGCCGCCCAGTTGCGGCACCAGTGATTCCAGCTCCGCGCGTGCCTGCGAGTACTGCTCCCCTTCCATCAGCTTCACGGCGCGACCCAGCATCGCATTCGGCATTGCGGGCGGATATTTCTCGCCCAGCTCGCCGCGCAGCTTTGCCAGTTCGGCTTCGGACTTTGCAGCTTCCGCCGACATCGGGAATCCGTAATAGACCCGCTGATGATAAACCACCGCGCTGATCGGGTCGCCCGCCGCCGCGAACGCCGTTGCCATTGCCAGATCGCCCGCCGGCTGCGGCAGCGTCGAATAATTCTTGCGCAGAGTATCGAGCGCTGCCTTGGTGTCGCCGTCTTGCCCGTACGCCCGCGCGATCAATAGGACCGCCCGCGACGCCAGCGGTGAAACGGGCGTCATCTTGAACACCGGATCGAGCGTCTTGGGAATCGCTGCGTAGTCTCCAGACTCAAACTTCGCTGAAGCGGCAAAAAATGCGGCGTAGTCGCCGATTTTCGGCAACCGCTTCACCAATGGTTCCAGCACCGCGATTGCGGCGGCGTATTTCTTCGCGTCGAGCGCGGACGCCCCCGCCTTGAGATCCGCCAAAGGATCCGTGGCCGATCCACACGTCGCCGCAAAAGCGATTAAAACAATCGCCGCGACAAACGTTTTATACAAGAGGCCCCGGATATTCCGGCCCCAGCAGCGCCGCATCATCGTTAGCCAAGGTTCGCACGAATTCCGCATGCAGGTAATCGGCGGTTCCATTCACCGGCGTTAGGAATTTTTCGCGATACGCATCCCGCGCCGCATCCATTTGCGACCTCAATGCCGCGTACACGTCGCCCGAAGCGCGCCCGGCGTTCATCGCGGCGGCGTGAAAGAGCTGAATCTCCGCCACCCGCACTCGGGCAAATCGCTGCGCCCGCAACTGCTTCTCCTCTGGCGAACTACGCAGCGGAGGCGCCAGCGTCTTCAGGAACGCAAGCACGGCGGGTTCGCCCGCGAACATCCGTCCGGCTTCCTCGATCGCCGCGGCCCGGTCGGCTTCTGCCGCTTCGCGTACGCGAGCCGTCAGTTCCAGAAAATCGGCAATCGCCTCGCCCCGCGCACGCGCAATCTCCTCGTCAATCGCGGAGCGGAGATCGGCGATGCGCTCATCGACGTTCATTGCCTATCTGTATTCTATTGCGTTCCGGAACTCGCGAGCAGCGTCGAGTAATGAACCAGCCGCCCGCGGCTCAATAGATCGAGCACCAGCCGCCCGTCGTTTTGCGTCGCGCCCGATCCGGTATAAGTATCCGCGCCCTGAGTCACTTCCACCGACGATAATTTCCAGCGCTCCCCCGACGCTTGTTCGTTCACTTCGAAACACGCCGCGCCCGTGCGAAACTCCACATCGGGCGAAAACGCGATCGACCGCCCGTGCACGTGTCCCTCCGCGCGCGCGCCTGCCAGAATTTCCGAACCCGCGCCCTCGGCATCCACGCTGCCTTCGAAGTCGAGTTTGCCGCCCATGTAACTCACCTCGCTGAGCTTGCCTTCAAATCGATAATGAGGCGCCCGGCCCGCAAGATCGATCGCAAGCTCGCCTGCTAAAGACGCCGGCGCGACAGCCGTGAGTTCGACGCGCGCGCCCACCCCCACAATGCGGACTTGCGCCGCATCCCACAACACTCGCGCGGTATCGACATGAACCTGGGTATCGCCGAATTTCAGCGCACCGATCGTCACTGTGCCATCCGCGCGCCTCGTCTTTAGCCACTCGGGCAGCGGCCCATCGCCGAGCCGCAGTGTACGCGCGAAAAACCCCCGATCGCGCACCAGCGCGGGCGTCAGGACACGTTCCAACTCCGCCGCATCGGCCTCGGGAACGAGCAAATGAAATTTATGCGGGCGAACCGCCGCGGGCTCCCATCGATAGTCCCCCGTGAACGCGATCGCGCCCACTCTCGCGCGAAGCCGGTTCACGGTAACGCGCTTACCGTTCAGGCTCACCGCGGCCGACTGCACCCTCACAGGCTCCGCCAGTCCCTCCACTGGAATACGGGCGTTCTGCAACTCATACTCGCCCGACCACTGGCCCGCCTGGTCGCGCGCCCATTCATAGCGCGCCCAACCGCGCCAGGTGCCTTGCGGCGTCTGATCCAGCAGGGGAATCGCCGCGACGCCAAACGAACGCATGTCCGAAACACTCAACGAGCGCGTCGTGATTTTCAGATCGAGACGAGCCGCCCCTTCGAGAGAAAAACTGCCCTCGATGTCGGCGCTCTCATTTTCGCCAACGTCCACCGTCGAAGGTTCCAGCGACATCACCTGGCGATCGATAACCACCGCCGCCGACGCCGCGCGCAGCGGCCTGCCGTCGGGCAGCGTGACCAAGGCGTCCTGCAATGCCACCTTCCCCGCGAATCCGTCCGGTTCGGAGTACCGCACCTCGCCCGATAGCGATCCCTCCGCCGCCAGCTTTTCCGGCAGCGCCACGCCCATGTGCCGCGCGATCTCCAGTGCCGTCGCCACCGGCATCTGCTTCAACTCCGCACCCGCTTCCCAATGAGGAGCACTGAGAAAATCCCACGCCCGGAACGACGCCACTACCTGCGGATTCGGTACGTCCGAGACGCTCTCTAATTCCAGCCGGTCGTTGTGCAGATCGAGCGTTCCCTTATACCCGACCCGCAATCCTCCGCCGCTCTGCGGCAGCAAATCCCAGCGATGCACGTCGTTGACCTGAATATTTCCGCTGACGTCAAGTTGCGACGGCGGACCGGATAATTGCGCGTCCAGCGCGATCACGCCGTGCAGCCCGAACCCTCGCCGGTCGATCAGCCGCGCGACTTCTTCGAGCGCGCTCTTCTCCAGCTCGACCCTCATGTCGACCTTCTGCGCGCTCCATATGCCCCGCACGAAGAAATGTCCGAAGTCCTGTGCGGAGCGGTCCGAGCGCGAAGGCGCGCCGGCGAAGCGTAGCTCGATCGATCCGTCCATCGATGGCGCGACATCAAAATCGGCGTCGCTGAAATAGAACACCGATTTCGTATCGCCGAACTTGAAGTTGACCCGTCCTCCACGCATCTTAATCGCGGGCATGGCCCCCGCGCTCGCCGGGGCGCCGCTTAGAAGAAATTGGAAATTCCACGGGCCCGCGTCGGTCTTCACAAGATTGATACTCGCGTCGTCTAAACGCAAGCTCGAAAAGTCCAGGCGGTGCTCGAACAGGCTCAGCAACTGCACGCGAGCTTCCAGCGTCTGCACGTAAGCGAATGGTTCGATCCCCGCGCGCGGGTCTTCGTAAATCGTGACTTCGTCGACGGTGAACCCTGGCCCGGTAAACAAATTGAAATGCACCGCGCCCACTTCCACGGGCCGTCCCAGCCCCCGCTCGAGCGCCCTCGCAATCTTCGGCCGAAACAAACCGATCTCAAAATGCGGCGCGGCGAAGCCAAGCGTCAGTATCAGCAACAGCGCGATGATGATGGCCCGCTTCATCGCGAGCTCTCCTGCAACAGCCGGTACGCTTCCGGATCGTCGATGTCGCTGAGCACCCCCGCGTCCAGGATATCGAGATAAAATGTCCGGTCTGCGTGCCGCCGCACAACTTCTTTAGCTTGCGCTTCCGGCGCGAGGGCCAGAAACTCCGCGATCAATTCGCGGCGCGCACAAACAGGATGCCCGCGATGTCCGTCATGCCGCGGAATCACAAGCAGGGGCTTTTCCGGCGAATGGAATGCATCGACAATCCGTCGCACTGTCTCCGCCTCCGCCGCCGGACAATCCACCGGCATGAACAAGACGCCCTCCGCGTCGGCCGGAACCTCGGCCAGCGCGGTTTGCAAGGAGCTCAACTGCCCGCGCGATGGATCGGGATTCACAACGAATCGTGCCCGCCCACCATGGGACGCCGCGCGAATTTCATCCGCATGATATCCGAGCGCCACAATCACCGGATCGCACACACCGCCCAGCACCCGAATCAATCGGTCGAGAAACGTTTCCCCCCGAAAATCGAGCAGAGCCTTGGGAGTTCCCATGCGGCTCGAAGCTCCGGCGGCGAGAATAATACCGGCAATCACTTCAATAGCGCCTGCAGTTTTTCGCTGGCGAAAATCGATTTTGAAAGCGCCCGCCAATCCGATTCCGGCGCGCGCCGCAATGCGATCATCTCCGCGACCACGGAAATGGCGATCTCCTCCGGTGTTTCCGCGCCAATCTCCAGCCCCATCGGCGCGAAAACTTTGCTGAACATGTCGCGCGAAAAACCCTCTTTTTCGAGCTCATGCACCACCGAAATGGTCTTGCGTTTGCTCCCGATCATGGCGATATACCGGGCCTCGGTGGTTACCGCCCATCGCAGCACCCGCATATCGTCGCGATGCCCGCGTGTCACGATAATCAGGTAGCTGGATGAGGTCACCGGCAACTTCGGAAACACGTCTTCGTAGGGCTCCGCATAGGTCGATTCGGCCTCGGGAAATCGTTCGGAGTTGGCGAACGCCTCGCGGTCGTCCACCACTACCGTCGAAAACCCCGCCATGGTCGCCACCTTCGAAATGCTCTTAGACACATGGCCGCCGCCAAAAATATACGCGATCGGCTGGGGCGTCACCGGCTCGATGAAAATATTCAATTGCCCTCCGCAGATCAGTCCGTTGTCGTAAGCGGCGTCCTGCCCCAGGCTGAATGTCAAATGGCGCGGCTTCTCCGTCTCAATCACTTCGCGAGCCGCGTTCCAAACCTCGGCTTCCACGCACCCCCCGCCAATGGTCCCGAGCATCGACCCATCCTCGCGCACCAGCATTTTCGCGCTTTCAAAGCTCGGAATGGACCCGTTCACCTGCACGATGGTCGCGACCGCGCACTTCTGCCCCAATTTGCGCAGCCGCACGATCTCGTCGTAAATATCCACTCGATTTCATTGTAATTCAATAACATGGCACTTCCATTCGCAGTCATCCGCACAACCGTCGCCTAATTTATAGGCAAGGAGTCCACGTCCTCTGCCAACGGAGAACGGGATCGGCCAAGAGGGGCAATACTAGTCACTTGCTCTGAGGGCTCGCGTGCGTTGGATGTCCGTCGGTACATGACCGATCCTTAGCCGTTGCGGGGCAGTTTAAACGGATCTTCCTGTCAGCCGAAGTAAAATCCTGGCTAAAGGGCGCCCGGGCGTCCCGATAAATTTTTTGGAGTTCTTTGAAAATTGAAGCAGCGCGTTTCTATCGCAGCAACCCGTTCATCGTTTTCCGGTAGTCCTGAAACGCGGTCCGCCCCTTCTCCGTCAGCCGCACGAGCGTCAGCGGAATCTTGCCTCGAAATGTTTTTTCAACCTCGACATAGGCAGCTTCCTCCAGTTTCATCAGATGACTCGAAAGATTTCCTTTGGTAAGCTGTGTCTCGCGCTGCAGAAACAGAAAATCAGCCTCCTTCGCCCCCGAAAGCAGCGCGACAATCTGCAAGCGAGCCGGCTCATGAATAATGCGGTCGACATCGCTCATTCGCCGCTCTGCTCGAACCGTGGATTGGCCCTCAGAAACTCCACCAACCGCCAAGCGCCAATCGCGGCATACCCAAAGCCGATCCAAACCATCAGCATCATCAAGGGCCCTAAAGAGTCGCTTCCTCTTCCGTATATCCACACCGCGAAGCAAGCCGACCACAAGGCCAGCAAGAAGTATCTCGGCATCTTGTAATACACCGCGGACCAAATCGAAATGACCGCGAAGACCAATGCGCAGCCGAAGCCAACAACCCATGGCGAACGTCTAAAATTATCGATCGGAATCTGAAACATGAAGGTCAAAAAAAGGAAAAATACGACGGCCCCTACCGGCGTAATCCACAGCAGCGTGCGCCCGGACGAGAATCGCCACTTCGCTTCCGGAAGCACCACATATCCTGCCCTCGGCGCCACTAAGCGTTCCTTCAATCGTTTGATCGCCCACTGGGAACCGAATATCACGCAACCCCACAATCCGGCGGCAAGGAATGAATAAACCTTGCTGAACGTGGAATCAGGAGCCGAAATCTGCCCAATCAAAAAAACAGCGCCCGTAAGCACCGCTTGAATACCGAACGCCAATTCCACGGAACCGTCTTCCATCCAGTGACGGGCGGGCCGTCCGACGATCTCGTTCATCTTCATGCAGACCAGTCTGTATTACAAACCAGTCTTTGTCAAGTTATTATTGATTCCTGTGCCCGAATCTCTCGACGTCATCATCATCGGCGCAGGCCACAACGGCCTCGTCACTGCCGCTTATCTCGCCCGAGCCGGACGGCGCGTCCTCGTTCTCGAATCGCGTGAACTGGTCGGTGGCTGCGCCGTCACCGAGGAAATCTGGCCCGGCTATCGCGTCTCGACCGCGTCCTATTTATCCAGCCTGATGCAGGAAAAAGTCGTACGCGAACTGGAGCTCGAAAGGTTCGGCTACCGCGTGGACGCCAAAGATCCCGCTTTTTTTTCGCCCTTTCCCGATGGCAGCCACCTCTTCATGTGGCAGGATCGCGCCAAAACGCTGGCCGAAATCGCGAAATTCTCAGCCCGTGACGCCGAGGCCTATCCGAAATACGAAGCGCATCTCGAACGCCTCGCCATTGTGGCCGAGTCGTTACTGCTGACGACGCCCCCCGATTTCCCTCCGCGCGGCCCCGGCGATTTCATCGAATTTCTGAAGCTCGCCGGAAAATTACGCGGCCTCACACGCGCCGAAATCGTCGGGCTCGTGAAGATTTTCACCCAAAGCGCCGCCGATTTTCTCGACCAATGGTTCGAATCGGAGCAGCTCAAAGTCACCCTCGCCACCGACGGTGTCATCGGCGCCAACGGAGGCCCTAAATCGCCGGGAACCGCCTATATCCTGCTCCATCACTGCATGGGCGGCGTAAACGGCCACCGGGGACTATGGGGCTTCGTAAGAGGCGGCATGGGTGCCGTATCGAACGCCATCGCTGATTCGGCGAGGGCCAAAGGCGTAAAGATTCGCACCAGCGCGCCGGTCGCGAAAATCCTGGTCCGGCAAGGGCGCGCCTGTGGAGTCCTCCTCGAATCCGGCGAGGAGATCGAGGCAAAAATCGTCGCGAGCAATCTCGATCCGCGGCGGACCTTTCTCAAACTCACCGATGCCGCCGATCTTCCGGCCGATTTCCTGGAAGGAATTAAAAATTTTCGCTCCGAAGGAACATCGCTCAAGATGAACCTCGCCCTCAGCGGACTTCCCGAATTCACCGCCTACCCAAGCTCACCAAGGGGCGCGCCCGGCCCCCAGCATCGCGCGACCATGCACATCTGCCCGTCGGTGGAATATATCGAGCGCGCCTGGGACGACGCGAAGTACGGGCGTCCTTCGCAAAATCCCCTCATCGAGATGACCATCCCGACCATGTATGACCCGTCGCTGGCCCCCGAAGGCCGCCACATCATGGGAATTTTTCTGCAATACGCGCCCTACACTCTGCGTGGAACCACGTGGGATGAGCAGCGCGAGCCTTATGCCGAGCGGATTCTCGATGTCATCGAAGAGTATTGCCCGAACATCCGTTCCATTGTTGTCGAGCGCCAGACGCTGACTCCGCTCGATCTGGAACGGCGCTTCGGCATTACCGGCGGCAATATTTTTCATGGCGAGATGAGTCTCGATCAGATGTTCGTCCTGCGGCCGGTCGCAGGGTGGGCAAAGTACCGGACTCCGATAAAAAACCTGTACTTATGTGGTTCCGGCGCACACCCCGGAGGCGGCGTGATGGGCGCCCCTGGACACAATGCGGCCCAGGCGATTCTTAAGGGGTAGTACCCCCTCCGCTTCAGGTAAGGCCGCCCGCCATGCCAGCCTTAAATTTCCCCTGAGATTGAATCCGATCCGGCGTAAGGTTCCTAGGTGTGTCCCTTAGGGTGTGTCCCTGAAGTGCATACAAACCATTACCGTGTACATTTGATTCATGTTCCACTGGATCTGCCCCGAATGCGGTCGCGAGATTCCTCCTTCCATGCGGGAATGCCAGGCCTGCGATCCTAAAGCTGTAGCCCTGTCCGCAGTGGAACCCATTGAAACTGCACCGGTTAAGCAAACATTCGCGCCCCCGCCGCCTCCGTTACCCACAGCCGCCCCGGTGGTGGAATTGAAGCCGGAGCCCGCGGTCGCGACAGTAGTACCAGAGCCGGTCGCGGAACAATTGTTACTCGTCGAAGCGGTTTCAGTGGCCGAAGTTGCGAAGCCCGCGCCGGTCGCTCCAGCAATTGAACTTTCACCGATTGCGGCCGCACGTCCCGACACTGCGCCCGTTATCGAGCCTCTGGTGGAAGCGGTGCCGGAAAGTCTGCCCGTTGCCCCGGTCGTCGAATCCGCCGCTGCTGTCGAGCCAGCGCCCGTCGCGATTCCCGAGCCCGAGCTCATCCCGGTCGAAGCCAAAGCAGGGTCTGTGCCGGTGGACGATCTCAACCCGCCAGTTACGGAAGCTGTCGCCGACGCCTCGACAGACCCGCAAGTTGACGTTCCAGAGCTGGCAGCTACCGCTGAATTTGAGCTCACTCCGGTCGCCGACCAAGTGCCGGTCGTCGATCTCCAGCCCGCCGGCGCGGAATCTGCATCGAGTGCTCTCGTTGAGCCGACGCTTCCCGAGCAAGCACCGCTGGTTGAGGCGAATACTGAGCGTGTCCCGGTCGTCGACCTGAAGCCAGCCGTCACGGAATCCGCCGCTGAGCCTGAGCGCACACCAATCGCCGAAACGGCTTCCTTTGTCGATCTCACGCCGGCCCGGCCGGAGCCCGTTCCCGAACCTTCCCCCGCGAACGCCTTGATTCAGTTGCAGGAAGTGCCCGATCCGTTCCTTGCGCTCGCCGAAGAGATCCGAGCAGTTCAGGCTGTCCGCGCTGCGGCTCTTGCCGCGCCGGCTGCTGAATCCGGTGGACTTCTTGAACTTGCCGAAGCGGTCGGTACATCCGAGTCGACACCTGTTTCACCGGCCGAGGTCTCAGTCCAGCCCGCGGCGCCCGCGGCACCCGGTAAGCCCTCCTTTGTCGAAGCCGTTGCGACCCGGGAAGCCCCTGTGCCCGTCGAAGCCGCGACCGCTATAGCGCTCCTTGAGGCGCCCCCGCGCGAAACCGCCTTGCTGACCGCGGCGGAACCAGCCGGTCACGTCGAACCGCAGTCTCTGGCTCCTGAGCCGCAACCCGTCGCGATTCCCGAGCCAGCGCCGGGCGGTCCCGTTGCATTGCAGCCGAGTTCCGTGGATGGCCCGAATCTCCCCCTCGCGCCGATGCAGAACTACACCCCCGCTACCAGTCGCTCCATTCTGCCGGTGCCGCCGCGCGCACAAATCCTTGCCGCCGATTCCGGACCGCGCATCACTCTGCCGGGTCCTACTCTGCCGCCCGAACTCACTCGATTGCAGGAAGCCAACTTCGTTAACCTTATCGGGGAGCCGACGGCGCAGCGCGCCAAGGAAGCGATCGCTCCCAGGAAATCCGGCGGCGGCGCCCAGGGATGGTTCGTTACCGCGGGAGTGATGTTGCTGCTGCTGGCGGCGGCGCTGGGCGTGATCTACTATCCATTGCTCCATACAATTGTGGACGCCAAGACGGCGCCCACGCCTGCTGTTGCCGCACCCGCGTCCGCATCCACGGCGCCGCAGAGCCCGCTTGCGAAGTTCATTGAGGTCACCGGCTACCGTATCGTGATCGATCAAAATAAGAAGTCCGAGGTTCAGTATCTGGTCGTCAATCACTCCTCCGCGGACATCTCCGACGCGAATATTTTCATCACCCTCCACAGTGTCAAGCCGGGCCAGCCGCCGGTGTGCCGCTTCTCCTTCAAAGTTCCGTCGCTCGCGCCCTTCGAATCGAAAGAAATGTCGAGCCCGATCGAAAAAACCACCCGCGCCGTCTCTCTGCCCGACTGGCAGGACCTGCGGGCCGACGTTCAAATCAGCCAGTAGCAGCGGCGTTGTACTCTAAAGTACGTGCGCCGCAACATTGTCACGATGCCGATCCACAAGGCCCGCGACGGCGACTCCATTTTGCCCGCGCAGGACCTGCTCGCCGTTGAGGAGCCGCTCCAGATTCGCGTCAATGGCCGCGACTTATCGATCACCATGCGCACCCCTGGGCATGACGGCGAGCTCGCCGCGGGATTCCTGTTCACTGAAGGTATTTTGAAGACCCGCGCGGACGTGCGCGGGTTCGAGTACGAGGAAAATAGTGTCAGCCTCACGCTCGCCGAGGGCTTGGACGCCGGCGCTTCCCGGAATTTCTACACCACCTCGAGCTGCGGCGTTTGTGGAAAAGCGTCCATAGACTCTCTGCACGCGGCCGGCTGCGCGATGCTTCCTCATGCGCACATCGGCAGGGAAATTATTCACTCGCTGCCGGAAAAATTGCGCGCCACGCAATCCGTCTTCGAGCATACGGGAGGGCTCCACGGCGCGGCTCTCTTCGATACTTCGGGAAATCTCGAAATGGTGCGGGAGGACGTCGGCCGCCACAACGCCGTCGATAAACTGATCGGCGCGGCGTTTCTCGATGGCCGTCTCCCGCTCCACAATCGTGTCCTTATGTTAAGCGGACGCGCCAGCTTTGAGCTTGTTCAGAAGGCCGTCATGGCGGGGATTCCCATCGTCGCGGCGGTGGGCGCGCCGTCCAGTCTCGCCGTCCAAACCGCGATGAGATTCGGAATGACGCTGCTCGGCTTCGTGCGCGACGGGCGATTCAATATATACAGCGGGCTCAGCCGATTTCAGTAAGCTCGCGTAGCGCCCCGGTGCTGTCGCCCAGCGATTCCACCGGCACGCCCATCCGGTCCAGCATCGAAACATACAGATTGTTGATCGGCGTCTTTGCCTCAAGCTCCAGATGCCGTCCCGTCTTGATGGTGCCGCACCCTCCGCCGGCGATCATCACCGGCAGATTCACGTGCTCATGACGATTCCCGTCGGCCAGGCCCGCGCCGTACACGATCATCGAATGATCCAGCAGCGATCCATCGCCGTCCGGAGTCTTCGCCATCTTGCCGATAAATTCGGCGAACATTTCCATGTGATACCGGTTGATCCGATAAACCTTCTCGATCATCTCGGCGTTGCCCTGATGATGCGTCAGCGGATGATGCGCTTCCGGTAGATCGATCTCGCGATACGTGCGGGAGCTGCCCTCGCGCGTCACCATGAACGTCGCGATACGCGTCATGTCCGTTTGAAACGCCACCCGCATCAGGTCGTACATCAGCCGCGCGTGATCGCTCAAATCGGCGGGCGCCGCGACTGGCTTATCCATCTGCGGAACGATCTCTTTATTGTCGCTTTCCGTCTTCTGAATGCGCGCCTCGATCTCGCGCACCGACGACATGTACTCGTCGATCTTATGCCGATCCGTGGGTCCTAGCGTCCGCTCCAGATTGCGGGTATCTTCCATCACGCCGTCCAGTATGCTGCGGTCGTAGCGGCGATTCTTCTTGCGCGTCTCCGGATCTTCGTCGCTCGCGCCAAACAGCCGTTCGAAAGCCGCGCGCGGATTCAACTCCGGCGGATTGGGCGTCGTTGCGGACCGCCACGAAATGCTGTTGCTGTACGCGCAGCTATAACCGGAGTCGCAGCCGCCCACCATCCTGCCGTCCTCGCAGGTCAGCTCGATCGAAGGAAAACGCGTCGCGCCGCCCACCTTCTGCGCCGCCAGCTGATCCATCGAAATGCCGACGTAAATGTCGGCGCCCTGCGTCTTCTTGGCGTGAACCCCGGTGAGATAAGTCGCCGCCGCGCGCGCGTGGTCGCCGGGACCATCCCCATTCGCGTTGCCGCTCTTCTGCATCAGCCCGGTGACCACCATCATCTTGTCGCGATACGCGGCCATGGGCTGCAAAATGCGCGGCATATCGAATGCGGACCCGCCGGCCGCGGGCGTCCAGTCCTTCATCACGATCCCGTTCGGAACGTAATTGAACAGCATGCGCAGCGGAGCCTTCGTGGTTGCCGCGAACGCCGGCAACATGGAATCGAGCATCGGCAATGCGATGGCGACTCCCATGCCGCGCAGCAATGTTCTGCGCGATAAATGTTTCCCAGTGATCATTATTTAACCCCTCCCGCAAGCTGTTTGGCAGGAACCGCTTCCGCATGCCGCAGTTGAAATGGCGCGCTATTGACGATTTCCGTTACCAGCGTCGAAAATTTATACTGATTCTCCGCCACCCGGTGCGCGATCGCGGTGACCGCCGCCCGGTCGTACCGCTCCAGTCCGCGTCCGATGGCGAACGTCAACATTTTTTCCACCAGGCACCGCGTAAACGCGTCTTTGTCATCCTGCAGAATATGAATCAGCTCTTCCGCGTTCTTAAACGATTTTCCGTTGGGTAGCGTCCCGCTGGAATCGATTGGAAATTTGCCATCCTCGGTCCGATAGCGCCCGATCCCATCGAAATTTTCGAGGCCGAACCCCAGCGGATCCATCCGCGCATGGCAGCCCGCGCAGATGGGATCGGCGCGATGCTTTTCCAGCGACTGCCGCACGCTCATCGCGGACCCTGCTTCGGCTTCTTTTAAACTCGGCACATTTGCCGGCGGCGGCGGCGGCGGCGTGTTCAGCACGTTCTCTAAAATCCACTTGCCGCGAATCACCGGAGACGTGCGCGTCGGGTAAGACGAGACCGTCAACACGCTCGCCTGCGTCAGCACGCCCACCCGGGGAGTACCCGTTAAATCCACTTTGCGAAACTGGTCGCCTGTCACGCCGGGAATCCCGTACAACTTCGCCAGAGGCTCATTCAGGAACGTGTACTTCGCCGTTAAAAACTCCAGAATGCTGCGGTTATCGCGCATGATGTAGGAGAAAAAGAGCTGCGTCTCCTTCTTCATCGCCGCGCGCAGTTCCGGAGTGAACGCACCGAACTTATCGGGATCGGGCTTGATGCTATCGAGGTTGCGCGTCTGCAGCCACTGTCCGCCGAAATTTTCGACCAGCGCGTCGGATTTGAGATCCTTCATCATCCGCGTCACCTGCTGCGCCAGCACTGGCGGATCGTGCAGCTTGCCCTCTTTCGCGAGGCGAAACAGCTCCGCGTCCGGCATGCTGCTCCACAGGAAATACGAGAGGCGCGACGCCAGCTCGTAATCGCTGATGCGATGCTCGCCTCCCGAGGCCGGATCGTGCTCCGTGCGGAACAGGAAATAGGGCGACACCAGCACCGCCTCGACGCCCACTTCCATTGCCTTCTCGAAGGAATCGCCATCGTTCTGCGCCATCTTGACGTAGGATGCCAGCTTCCTCACCTCGGCATCGGTCACCGGCCTGCGCCACGCGAGACTCGCCAGATGTTCAAGATCGGCCCGCGCGCACGTGTCGCTCGATTGCGACGGCTGCGCGCAAACAAAAATTCTCTTGTAGCCATCAGGCGTGGGCGGCGGCGACGGATGGTACGGACCCAGCACTTCGAAATAATCCACGGCGCCCTTTGTCAACACGAACGGTTTGATCGAATCCGGCGGAGGATCGGGCTCGCCCTTGCGCTTTCGCCGCTTCTCCTCGTCGGCCAACTCTTTTTGATACTGCGCCAGCGCGTCGGCTTCACTCACCTCGAACCACGCGGTCATTTTATGGCTTCCGGGAGCAAGGTGCATCCGGTAATCGTGAACGCGTCCCACCGCTACGAATCCCGGAATGGCCTTCGAGCTTTGCGGGTCGCCTCCGTCGAAGGAGAAGAATAATGTACCCGGATACTTGGTGGCCGCCTCAACGCGAATAACGTAATCGGCTTCCCACTTGAACTTGCGATCCCAGGTGAACTCACCCGGCTTTTTCCCGCTGTTCCCGTGGCGATCTTTCAAAGCCATCTTCGGAGGCGCCTCGCCCTCGATCGCCAGCTTCGCGATCTTGCGCGCCGCCGTCAGATATTTCTCCATCAGCGTGGGAGAAAGCGTCAGCACATCGCCGATGTTGTCGAAACCGTAGCCGAAATCGTCGGTCGGAAAATCGTCGGCGGGACGGAAATCGACCGCCAGAAGATCGCGCACCGTGCTGTTGTATTCGTAACGATTCAACCGGCGCGCCGTCACCCGGCCCGGATCGGGTTTCATCGCCGCATCCTCGCGCGCGAACTCGTCCTCCAGCCATTTCGTCACGGACGCCACCTGCTCCGCGGCGGGCGCAGGCATGCCCTTCGGCGGCATCTCGCCCGCTTTCAGCTTTTGGACCACATGCTCCCACTGATCGCGGCTTGTTGCGATGTCCGTGGCAGCCCTCAAATTCAGGCCGCCCGATTGCAGCTTGTCGTTATGGCATCCGAAACAGTTCTTCGCCACAAAAGGCTGGACCGCTGTTTGAAAGGTTGAATCCGCGAGGCAAGGCAACGCTATTGCCAGCAACGCGAAATAAGAGCTAGCCATGCTTCTTCTATTATACTCTGTGAGTGCCTGAGATTCTACGCGTTGCAGGCGTTCGTAAACATTACGACGGCGTACAGGCCTTGCGCGGCGCAAGCTTCTCCCTGGCCGCGGGTGAAGTCCATGCTCTGATGGGTGAAAACGGCGCGGGCAAAAGCACGCTCGCAAAGATTCTCGCCGGATCGGTCCACGCGGACGCGAGCCAGATTCTTCTCGACGGAAAACAGGTTGAAATAAGGAACCCTCTCGATGCGCAGCGCCTCGGCATCGGCATGATTTATCAGGAGCTCGACCTGTTCCCGCATCTCAGCATCGCCGAAAATATCGCCATCGGCAGGGCCGTGAAATTCAGGGATTTACACCGTTTCGCCCAGCCGTTTCTCGATCGAGTCGGTGTTGCCGCGAGCCCGCGTACCATGCTCGGTTCGCTGCGCGCCGGGGAAATGCAGTTGGTCGCGATCGCACGCGCGCTCGCCTCGGACGCGCGCATCCTGTTAATGGACGAGCCTACCAGTTCTTTGTTCGACGACGCCGTGGAGCGCCTGTTCCGGTTGATCGCGGACCTGAAGCAGCGCGGCGTCGCCATCGTCTACGTCTCCCATCGCATGGATGAGATTTTTCGCATCTGCGACCGCGCCACCGTCCTCCGCGACGGCGAGACGGTGGGCACGCGCATTCTCTCTGAAACTGCACCCGGCGAGCTGATCCGCATGATGGTCGGCCGCGATCTCGAATCCACCTCCCGTAGCAAATCGGTTTCCGGGGCGCCGCTCCTCTCGGTTTCGAACCTGTCCACAAAGATACTCCAGAACATTTCTTTCGAATTGCGTAAAGGCGAAGTCCTGGGCATCGCGGGACTGGTAGGCGCCGGCCGCAGCGAAATCGGAGCAGCTCTATTCGGGCTCGACCACCGCCTGAGTGGAACGATTCGCCTGCATGGCCGCGAGATTCAACCCCGCTCGCCCGCCGAAGCGATCAAACTCGGCATCGCACTCGTGCCGGAGGACCGGAAGCGCGAAGGACTCATGATGCGGATGAGTGTCGCCGAAAACGCCAGCCTCGGCCGATTTTCTAACTTCGGCTTCATCAACGCAGCCGCCGAATCGAGCGCGCTCGCTCCCGTCTTCCGCACGCTGTCGCTAAGGAACGCGCCGCGCGTCAGCGCGCTCAGCGGCGGCAATCAGCAAAAGGTGCTTCTCGCCCGTTGCCTGCTCGCGAATCCCGAGGTCCTGTTCCTGGACGATCCCACCCGCGGCATCGACATCGGCGCGAAGCAGGAGATTTACGCGATGATCGAAAAACTCAAATCCGAGGGTAAAGGAATCATCCTGGTGAGTTCGGAGCTGCCGGAGCTGCTCCGCTGCTCCGACCGGATCTTAGTGATGCGGGAAGGCCGCGCCACCGCGACATTCGATTCGAGTGAAGCCACCCAGGAACGTATCATGAAGGCTGCGACTCTATGAAACGAATTCTGGTCGGCGCTCTGTTGCTGTCAGCCTGCTCAACCCCAAAGAAAGAATTCTTCGTAGCCTTCAGCCAATGCAATAACGCCGAGCCTTATCGCGCCGCGCAAAACGCGTTGATGACGAAACTGTTCGCCGAAGCCGGAGGCGTGAAGCTCGTCATCGCCGACGCCCAGCAGGACAACAGCAAACAAGTCGCGCAAGTGGAAACGTTCATTCGCCAGAAACCCGACCTCCTGATCGTCGCTCCCAATGAACGCGCCGCGCTCACCGCCGTCATGGGGCAGGCGATGGAGGCCCACATCCCCGTAATCTGTCTTGAACGCGACATTTTGCAACCGAATTACACCACCTATATTCATAGCGACAACACCGCCATCGGACGCCTCGCCGGCCAGTTCATCGTCGACTATCTGACGAAAAAATACGGCGCTCCGAAAGGCAACGTGGTCCAGATGCGAGGCCTGCTCGGCGTCGAAGGCGAAATCAAGCGCGACAGCGGCGCGAAGGAGATTCTCGCTAAATACCCGGAAATTCACATCGTCGCCGAACCCGTCGCCGACTGGATTCAGGCCAAGGCCAAGGACCGCATGACGGAGGTGCTTCGCGCGCAGGCCTCCATCGATGTTGTCTACGGCCACAACGATCCCATGGCCGTCGGCGCGTATCTCGCCGCGAAAGAGTTAGGTCGCGAAAAGCAGATCGCCTTCATCGGCGTCGACGGATTGGACGGCGATGCCGGCGGCGTGAAGAAAGTGGCCGACGGAATTCTAGCCGCGACGTTCGTTTATCCTCTGTGCGTCGACAAGGCCGTGGAAGTAGGCCTGCAGATGCTGCGCGACCCGTCGTTCAAACCGGAAAAAGACTACAATCTGCCGTCGAAGATCGTTGTGGCGCACGCACTCGTGCGTGCCGCGTCGACACTCGTGTCGACGCCCGCGACCACAGAAGGGGTCATTTCAGCGCCGCGCAAGTATACGACGTACCCGTAATCCTGCTCCCGATGGTAGATTTGCTCGTAATCGACAGTCTCACATCCGTCGGACTCACCGCGTAGCCGCAGATTTTCCGCGCGATATTTTTGTAGATGCGAACTTCGGGATACGGCGGAACGTTCAGCTCGCCATCCGACCATTCCGCGATGTCGATCGAATCGAGCTCCGGCGTTTCGATCCGTGCGTAGTCCGCGACCCCCTCAGGCAATCGGTCGAATATTTTGTCGCTGATGAAAATCGTCCCCGCATTGTGATTATTCGTGTACATCGCCGCCGACAGGTAGTGATCCCACATGCCGAACAAGCTCAGCAGCGGTGCAATACCGAACAGCAGCAGAATCGCCACGTGTATCGGCCCGTCGCCCCACAGGATCTGTTTCGCAGATTCATTGCTCTTCCAAAACAGAATGACGACCGCCGCGACCATGGCGATATTCCACGGCCACACCACGTGGTTGTAATTCTGTCCCCACGGGCTGAGCGCCATCAATATAAAGACGTGCATCGCGATAGCGGCCACGATGCCCGCGTTGCGGAATTTCCTGCCGAGCAGTGCAATGCCAATCCACAGCTCGACAAATGGCGCGGCCATCGCCAAGGGATGCGCCATCGCGTGCGCGCCCTGCGGCAGATGGCGCAGAAACGGTTCCAGCATCCACGGAAACGCGTCGTGAATGAAGCCCGCGTTCATTTTCTGGATGCCGCTCCATACATACGTGCTCGCAACGATCAACCGGCAGGCGTTCGGAGCCGCGAACGCAACCCCCAGCAATAAAAAGAAATATTCGTAGAACCACGGCTGCAATCGCGATTGATCGCACACCGCCAGCACCACCGCGAGACTCGCGAAAATGGGAATCAGCCGAGGCGTGATCGCCGACGCCGCCAGCGCCGCCAGCGTCGCGCCAAACAGAAAATAGTCGAACGGCGACGGCACCGGTTTGAGAAATGGAAACACCGGCGTCAGCGGATAGAACCGCCCGCTCACCCACAACTTGTGCGACAAAACCATCCCGGCGATGGCCCCCACGGCGATCGCGACACGCAGGTACCCCAACCGTCTGGCATTATCCGGCACTATATAAGGCACTATATAAGAATGCTAAGACTGCTCGCCGCCCTTGTCTTGACGATGATTGCCTCGGCGCAAGCTCCGGACACCGGTCAAAAACAATTTGAAAGCCACTGCGCAGCCTGCCACGGAGGCGACGGCAACGGAGGCGAGCTCGGCCCCGGCATCGTCCAAAGGGCCTTCTATCGGAACGATCAGGAACTCGCAGCCCTCATTCGAGCGGGAATTCCCGCCGCGGGCATGCCCGCCTTCAAAGTGACCGCCGCGGAAATGCCCCTCTTGCTCGCCTACGTCCGCTCCCTGCGCCCCCGCGGCGACGAGCCGGTCCACGCAACCGTGAAAACCACAGACGGCCGCACCCTCGATGGCGACGTCCTCAACACCAGCTTCGCCGACCTCCAGCTCCGCACCGCCGATCAACACATCCATCTCCTTCGACCCGCAGGAGCCCTTTATCGCGAGGTCACCTCGCAGGTCGATTGGCCCGGCTACCACGGCACGCCCGCCGGCAATCGCTTCTCGACCATCGACCAGGTCACCCCATCGAACGTAGCTAAACTCACTCCCAAATGGATTTTCAATCTCCCCAACTCGCCCCCCTTGGAAACCACGCCTCTAGTCGTCGAAGGTCTGATGTATGTCTCGAGCGGCAACGAATGTTACGCCCTCGACGCCGGAACCGGTCGCCAGGTCTGGCATTATTTCCGCCCGCACACCAAAAATCTCAACGGAAACGCCGGCGGAGGTTTCAACCGCGGCGTCGCGATCTCCGGCGACCGCCTCTTCATGGTGACCGACCACGCCCACATCATCGCCCTGAACCGTTTTTCCGGCGCGGTTCTGTGGGATACCCAGATGGACGACTGGAAGCTGAACTACAACGCCACCTCGGCCCCTCTGATCGTAGGCGACCTCGTAGTCTCCGGAATCGCCGGCGGCGATGAAGGCGTCCGCGGATTCCTAGCCGCCTTCGATCAGTCGACCGGCAAAGAAGCCTGGCGATTCTGGACCGTCCCCAAGAAAGGCGAGCCCCTTTCTGAAACCTGGGGCGAAAAAGGAATCGAGCATCCCTCCGCCGCCCCGTGGTTCACCGGCAGCTACGATGCGCAGCTCGGCATCGTCTACTGGCAAGGCGGCAATCCCGGCCCCGATTACAATGGCGACGACCGCCCCGGCGACAATCTCTACTCCGATTCCACCCTCGCCCTCGATGCGAAAACCGGCAAATTGAAATGGTATTTTCAGTACACTCCACACGACGTTTGGGATTGGGACGCCGCGCAGCCCGAAGCGCTGATTGACGCCGATTGGCAAGGTCAGCCGCGTAAACTTCTACTGCACGCCAATCGCAATGGATTTTTCTACGTGTTCGACCGCACCAACGGAAAACTGCTTCTAGCCCAGCCCTTCGTAAAGAAAATTACGTGGGCGAAACAGATCGGCCCCGACGGCCGTCCCGTCATGAATCCCAATCAGATTCCCACCAAGGAGGGCAACATGACGTGTCCCGCCGTCGAAGGCGCAACCAACTGGTTCTCGACTTCCTACAGCGCCCTCACCGGCCTGTACTACGTGCAGACACTCGAAAAATGCAACATCTTTGTTAAGTCCGAGCAAAAATGGGAAGCCGGAAAAGCCTATTTCGCCGGCACCGCCCGCGGCGTCCCCAACGACAATCCGCAAAAAATCCTGCGAGCCATCGACATCCACACCGGCAAAATAAAATGGGAGCTTCCCCAAAAAGGCCGCGCCGAATCCTGGGGAGGCACGCTAGCCACCTCCACGGGCCTGGTTTTTTTCTGCGAAGACAGCGGAGCCTTCATGGCCGTTGACGCCACCACCGGCAAACCCCTCTGGAATTTCCAACTGAACGCCAACTGGAAAGCCTCACCAATCACTTATAAATTCGACAACACCCAATACTTCGCAGTAGCCGCCGGCTCCGACATAGTAGCTTTCGCGCTAGCTGCCCAGTGAGCCCCCGTGGCGCACGCACTCGTGCGTGCCGCGTCGACACCCATGTCGACGCCCGCGTTAGTCCACAATATAGTTGTGAAGCGAGTCCACATCCCCGACGCCAAACCGGCCCCCGGCGACGCGTTGAATCAACCGGTCGCGGAAATCCGCTCACTCCGCAAGAAGCCGGTAAGCAAGCCGCGAATCGGCGTAGCCAAGGGCAAATTCAAGGTTCCCGATTCCTTCTTCGAGCCCTTGCCCGACGAGATCCTGAAAGCCTTCACCGGCAAGACATGAAGCTTCTTGTCGACTGACCACCGACCCCACAAATTGAACAATACGCCGTCCGCGTCCTTTGGTGAGTGTTCCGCTCAACCCACCGAGCCGCGACCTGCGGGAGCGGGCCAGGGGAGCGCCAATCGCACAGACCTTAAGCCGTAGTCGCAGCCGTTCCAGCCAGCCCTAATTCAGCAGCCCGCGCCCGCATCGCGACGATGCAGAATTCGATGTGCTCATCCAGATCGACGCCCAGGTCCGCGGCTCCATTAATAATGTCGTCGCGATTCACCGCGCGCGCGAAGGCTTTATCTTTTAACTTCTTCCGCACCGATTTGGTGTCGACCTCCTGAATGCTGCGCCCCGGCTTTACATAAGCGCAGGCAGTCAGGAATCCCGCCAGTTCATCGCAGGCAAACAGCGTTTTTTCAAGCGGCGAAACGCGCGCGATTCCGGTAAAATCCGCGTGCGATAGAATGGCCCGGCGAATTTCCTCGCTCACCCCGCGCTCGATCAGAATCGCTTCGCCCTTCGTCGGATGGTCAGGCAGATTAGGATGAATTTCCCAATCGAAATCGTGCAGCAGCGCCGTCACCGCCCACTTTTCTTCGTCCTCCCCGTGCTTGCGCGCATAAGCGGCAACACAGGTTTCGACCGCCAGCATATGCTTGCGCAAACCTTCCGATTTCACGAATTCGCAGACGACTTCCCAAGCTTGTTGGCGGTCCATAAACACAGTGTATGTTAAACTGGGAACCATACTGATAGTGGGCCTGTGGCGCAGTTGGGAGCGCGCTTCCATGGCATGGAAGAGGTCGACGGTTCGAACCCGTCCAGGTCCACCAAAAGTTTTCATACACTCAGCCTTCCCGTGACTCCCCAAAAATAGTGTCCACTGGAGTCCAAGTGGACGCCGTCAGCTACCCACCCTATTTACAGGTCTGATTTCATGAACGCTTGGTACGTTCGCAAGAAGAACGCGCGGTGGTATGGAACCCCGGCGAGAGCTCGACGATCTGGGATTCGCCGTCGCCGAAGTTCATCATGGGCGGCTCTGACGAGGAGAGATGGGATCATCCAACGCAAAAGCCCGTCGAACTTATCGCCGGCCGATCCTGAAATCACCTCCCGCGTGTGAATTGGGGTACGAGCCTTTCCTCGGGAGCGGCACCACGCTTGCGGCCGCGGAACTGACGGAACGCGCCTGTTACGGAACCGTGTACCGCTTTCGCTTTATGGCGTAATGTTAGTTTCCCTGCGCGGACGCCGCTATTATATGGGTAAGATGCGGCGGGGGAGAGGGAAATGACCATATGACTTCGGGCGGAGGATTTCTTCCAGTGTTGGGATTCGTAGCTGCAACCGCTGCGGGGACTGCCGGGGCGGCGACGGGAGGACCGCCCATCTCCGACGTCCAGACCATCGCGCTGGACCCCGTCAACCACGGGACCATTTATGCCGGCGTCTATAGCGGCTCCACGACCGGCGGCGTCTACAAAAGCACAGACAGCGGTACCAGCTGGACGCTGCTCAACGCGGACACAGACGTCACTACCGACGTGCGGGTGGTGGTGGTAGATCCGGTGACGCCGGCGACCGTTTATGCAGGGACGACTTACGCGGGCGTCCTGAAGAGTACCGATGGAGGAGCGACATGGAACCCCATGAACACCGGCCTGGGAGCGCTGCCGTCGGTGGAGTCCCTGGCGATTGACCCAATTACTCCGACGACGCTCTACACCAGCGTCATCACCGGGATTTTCAAGTCGACGGATGGCGGCGCTAGCTGGTCGGCTGCGAGCAACGGACTCTCGTCCGCCCAGGGCATCACGGTTCAGCCGGGAAGTCCGGCGACGCTGTACGCCTGGCGCAGCGGCGGAGGCCTTTTCAAGAGCACTAACGCGGCGGCAACTTGGGTGGCCATGAATACCGGGCTTGCGAGCCTCTATGTATCTTCGCTGGCGATCGGTCCAGTGAACCCGGCGGTGGTGTATGCCGGGACATCCGACAGTGGGATTTTCAAGAGCAGCGATGGCGGAGCAACTTGGACGGCCGTCAATTCCGGATTGACCGACCTGCACATGGGCGCGGCGCTGGCCATCGATCCGGCCGATCCGAATACGGTCTATGCGGCCAGCAGGACCAGCGTCTGGAAGACTCTAAACGGAGGCGCAAGCTGGACGTCCGCCAGCGTGGGACTGGAAGCCTCGGCCAACTTTAATGGCGGCTCGTTTTACGCACTGGTGGTGGACCCATCCAGCCCGTCTACGGTGTATCTCGGCGGTGTGCTGGGCGGCTTCTACAAGAGCGTCGACGGGGCGGCGAGCTGGAACGCCGACGACAACGGACTCAGCACGAATCCTATAGTTCTAGGGCTCGCGGTGGCGCGCGCCAACGCAGCCGATATCTACGCAGGGACGCTGTGGGGAGCGGGCTTTTCGCTCGGAGGAATCTTCAAGAGTCCCAACCAAGGCGCCAGTTGGGCGGCGCTCAGTTTCGGACTCAATGGGATTCAGTCCCTGGCCATCGATTCGTCGTATCCCACCACGATCTACGCCGGACCCATCGTCGACACGGTTGGTTTTCTCTCGGGGGGAGGCGTCATAAAGAGCACGGACGGCGGCGCGACCTGGGCCGCGGCTAATACCGGTTTGCCGACGATCAGTGGGCTGGCGCACGGAAGCACCACCAGCACCTTTGCGGGAATCAACGGCTTCGCGATCGATCCGACCAACCCGACTACGGTTTATTGCGCGCCGGGCAATCAGGTTTTCAAGACGACCGACGCCGGCGGAAACTGGACAGCGGCTGATGTGGGACTGTCCGCTTCGTTGTCCGTTCTCTCGATCGCGGTGGATCTGAGCAACTCGACCACGGTCTATGCCGGAACAAGCGCTGGAACAATGTTTAAGTCGCTCGACGGCGGAGCGACGTGGAATGTACTCAACGGAAATCTCCCGAATATGCGGATTCAGGCCCTCGCGATAAATCCCGGCAGCCCATCTACTTTGTACGCCGGTACCAGCTCAAAAGGCGTCTTCATCAGCCAGGACGGCGGCGCGAACTGGGCCCAGGCAAGCTCCGGCCTTTCGAATCTGTCCGTGCTGTCGCTGGCCGTGGATCCCACCGCTCCCGCCACCATCTACGCGGGGACCAACGGCAACGGAGTTTTCAAAAGCACGGATGGGGGCGCCACCTGGCAAGTCACTGGGAACGATACCGGAACTGGGGCAGCTCCGGCCATGGCGATTTCCAAAATAAGCGGCGATAATCAGACCGGGTTCGTGGGACAAACCCTGCCTATCCCGCTGGCCCTAGTGGTCACGAATTCTTTAAACATACCGGTGGCGGGGATTACCGTCAGTTTCACCGCCGGCGGCGGAGGAAGCCTATCGGCTACTTCGGTGGTGAGCGATTCACAAGGTGTGGCTTCCACCAATTTGACGCTCAGCGCGAATCCCGGACTGAATACGGTGACGGCCCTGGTGGCCGCCGGTTTCAGTTGCTGCCAGGCGGTTTTCAACGCCACAGGGATTACCGCCTCCCTGGGAATCAGTGTGACCAGCGTAGGGAACTCGGCGTCGTTCACGCAGTCTTTCGCTCCGGGAATGCTGATGAGCGTCTTCGGAATGAACCTGTCTTCGGGCAGTCCGCAAATCATTAGCTCCGCGCCCCTGCCGGTGACGTCGGCCAGCGGAACGTCGGTTACGATCAATGGAATCGCGGCTCCGCTGTTGTACGTCTCGGCGACTCAGATCAATCTCCAGATCCCCTATGAGCTGGCCGCGGGAAGCGCGAATCTGGTGGTGAAAAGCGGCGCGCAAAGCGCGTCTATCAGCTTCACGATTCAAGCCGCCTCTCCAGGGATCTTCGTGGATTACCAGAACGGAAATATCCTGCCGAGCGAGTCGGCTGCCGTAGGATCGGCCGCTGTGTTTTACGTGACCGGCGCGGGTCTAGTGACTCCCACTGAGGCAACCGGCAACGTGCCGTCCGCCGGGACGACACCGGTTCCCAACCTTCCGGTGACGGTGACGATCGGGGGTATCGCGGTGACGCCGATGTACATAGGGATTCCGAGCTGGTCGGTGGGCGTACTGCAAATCAATGTCACAGTGCCGGCGTCCTTGGCTGCCGGATATCACGCGGTGGTGGTGGACATAGGCGGAGTGAAGAGCAAGACGGCTCTGCTGAACGTAACCTACTAAGCCGGCATGAGAAATAGAGACTGAAGGGGCGACCGGCCCTTCGCGGCTCTCGGAGACAATTTAACCGCCTGCCAGTAGCCAGGAGAGATTGCGGCGACGGGTGCCGGTCAAGAAATAGAAGCGTTCGTACCTACCCTGGAATGGACCTGGATCTGTATCTGTGACGCGCTCAAGGGACCTCACTGCTCGCGCAACGAGACCGTCGGGGCGAGTTCCGCAGCTCTGAGGAAGAAGGAGGCGCATAACTCCGCACACTGATGATACATTCGCAGGTCTCATGGCGACTCCCAATGGATCGTCGAATAACGGAAGGATCTTCCTGTGTTAGGCTCGCTGGCCGACGGATGGAACTTCGGCCCTTTCGCAAATGGTTGATTTTTACCGTAACCCTGGGAGATAACGCCACCGAGTCCGACTCCGGTACATCGCATAACCCTCCGGAAATTTCTCGGCGAGTTCACTTTCTTCGGAAGCGATCCGCAACTCCGACCCCGCCAGATACAGAACCACCGGCAGGATCAGTTTGACGCCGCCCGAAATGAGGAAACCTGTCGCCACCAGCATCGCCAGAAAAGCCAGATAGATCGGGTTACGTAGCCACGAGTAGGCGCCTCCGGTGATCAATGTATCCCCGTCAGCATCCCGAGGTACGGATCGAAGAGCCCATACAAACATAGCCGCGCCGAGTGGCGCAAGCACCAGCGCACCGGCCAATTCAAACATCCGAGGCCGCAGCGGTCCACTGCCCATGGACCTGGTAACCGCGAATGCCGCGAGGGCCTGCAGCAG